>Ga0194023_1000001_pt1 | contig 85811 bp, 99 predicted proteins | sample IW6Sep16_MG_FD_140348 | JGI IMG/M metagenome (GOLD analysis project Ga0194023, IMG submission 140348) | Freshwater microbial communities from the Broadkill River, Lewes, Delaware, United States - IW6Sep16_MG | ecosystem: Environmental > Aquatic > Freshwater > River | place: USA: Delaware...
AGGAGTGGGTGTAGGTGTAGGAGTGGGCGTAGGTGTAGGAGTGGGCGTAGGTGTAGGAGTGGGCGTAGGTGTAGGAGTGGGCGTAGGTGTAGGAGTGGGGGTGGGTGATTCAGATTGACCAACGTTAGCCAAAGATTTTGTAGTCCCAGGAAGGTAGTGGGAAACGGCAACAACGGCAGTAGATTTAATGTATGAGTCAACGCTTGAGGGAGATGCAGACTTATTTTCTGCCAAATACGCCGCCGCAACCCCTGCAACATGTGGTGATGCCATTGATGTTCCAGACATTGTTTGTGATCCTCCACCAAGGGAGGTGGATACAATATTGCTTCCTGGTGCAAATATATCTACAACAGAGCCATAGTTAGTAAAATAAGAGTTTCTATCTGTTTTATCTGTAGATGCTACAGTAATTGCTGAAGCCTCTGATGCGGGAGAATATTTTGAAGCATCAGTTCCAGAGTTGCCAGCCGCAACAACCATGGTAATTCCCTTAGACACGGCATTTCTTACCGCAATATTTACCGCCTCAGTTTTATGTCCCCCAAGACTCATATTTGCAACTGCCGCATATCCTGGATAAAGTCTACTGTGGTTGTTCGCTACCCAATTAATACCATCAATGACGGATGAGGAAGACCCCGATCCAGAGCAGTCAAGCACTCGCACACCTACAATTTTTGCGCTGGGGGCCACACCGTATGTAGAGGATGCCGCTGATCCCGCAACGTGTGTTCCATGACCATGGCAGTCCATTGGATCGCTATCGTTGTCAATAATGTCTATCCCACTTGAAGATGCCCTGCCTCCAAAGTCTGGATGAGTGTAGTCAATTCCAGTATCAATGATATAGATAACAGATCCGCTGCCTTTGCCAGAATAATCATAGTAGTTATCTAGAGGTAGTGTTTTTTGATTTAATCTATCAACGCCCCATGAGTAATTAAAAATAGACATTGGTTGGTCATTTTCAATTATGCTTACCTCTGGATTTTTTTGCAGTGCCTGCTTTTCTTCATAGGTAACTTCTCCAGAAACAACATTGCCATCTTTTTTTACAACAACCACACTTTCACCATAGGAGTCATCCTTAAGCAAATCTTCAACCGTTTCCTCTGTTAACGAGGCAGGAAATCCAACAATGTCATTAGAAAATTTATCATTAAACGCTTCAGCATTTGTTGTTGTTGTAATAAAAAAAATAGAGCAAAGTGATACGAAAGCAGCCGTTTTCATTTTATCTCCTAAATAGCGTGCGGCCTTGATTCCTTAACACTATTATAGGTTATTTCAACGTATTCTGCAATAGCGGAAAGATTTTTTAAAGATTCTACTCCTGAATAAGAGCAGCCGCTTCCCAGACCTCCCCTTATTTGATCAAATATATGATTCACAGACCCTTTGTAAGGAGTAGTGGTAGAGATTCCTTCAGAAACTGAAACCCTACCCCTAGAATCTTTTTGTGCCTGAGAAGAGGCCATTCCACGAAAAATCTTGGCCTCTTTTCCATTATGATCTATAATAATATCTCCAGGGGACTCATCTGTGCCAGCAAGCATAGAGCCAATCATTACTGCATCTGCTCCTGCTGCAAATGCCTTGACCATATCTCCACTATTACGAATTCCTCCATCTGCAACAATAGAGCATTCAACGCCATTCATTTCTCTCAACTCTTCTACATCCATAATAGATGCAAGAGTTGGTACACCATGACCGCTTACGATTCTTGTTGTGCAGGCACTCCCTCCACCAATACCCACTCTAACAGAATCTGCTCCCGCCTCTGCCAACCTCATAAATCCATCAGCAGTTGCAACATTACCAGCCATAATATGAATGTCGTCACCATATGCTGCTTTCAAACCGTGTACCGCCCTAATTGCATACTCGCTGTGACCATTTGCAGTATCAACAAGAAATATCCTTGTTCCAGCATCATATAACTCTTGAGATAGATTCATATACCCATTAGTTGCTGCAACAGATACTCCAAATCTATGCTTTGCGTCTGATAGAACCTTTGTCTTGTTAATCAACATATCTTCTGGCATATATCTATGAAGAATACCTAGGCCTCCTGCCTTAGAAAGCACCATGCACATTTCTACATCACATACTGTATCCATGGGGGCAGCGATAACAGGAAAGTCCAGTACAATCTCTCTTTCCCCATATCCAATGACCATGGAAAGATCTACTTCATGTCTTGACTTTACCTCGCTATCTTGGGGCACAAGCAGAATGTCATCGAAACATAATGCTGTCTTGTTATACGGAATCATATGCTCCCTCACAGCAGCCGTCGCACCCATGGATGTGCTCTGCCCAACTACTAGGTCCGTTTAACCTGTATTCATCTGGGTCTGGATGACCAACCCCATGCTCACAGATACGTTCCATTAGACTTCTGTCTTCCCTCCAATGTTGAGGGTAGTGCCTCATGCTATGCATGGAACGATTATGAATGGTACAATTTTGATTCTTGCACGCAAAGTTTGGGTGAGTATAAATAATCTCACCAGAGTTTTCTAATTGAACCCTGTCCACTACTTTTCCCTAGTTTCTGTAGAATAAAATCCAGATCCGTTAAAGATTACTGGTGAAGAATTAAACAATTTTTTTACCGCCGCATGGCATGTTGGGCAGTATGCAAGGGTGCTGTCATTCATTGATTGACGATAATCAAAGTCTCCACATACATTACAGCGGTATCTATAAGTTGGCACTATGACCTGTGCCTCCACTCTGAATATCCAAGAAAATCATCCTGGCTTTCTGTGTATGGTGCAATCTCATCATCTTGTGGCAAGGCAGCCTTACGAAGATTGCCTGCTTCCATTACAGCCCTCTTTTCTTCCTGCTTCTTCTCTGCCGCCCACACCTTCTTGCCTGCGGCTCCTGCACCAATGGCAATGGTTTCTGCGGCGGTAACGAAAGCAGCAACAATATCCTCTGGATGAACTCGCTCATCCTTATTAAAATGATTTGTTACTTCTAGTGACTGAACAACAAGATCAGCAAACTCCCGTGTCGTCATGTACCATTCTGGCTTATTCCAACTCATTTCTTCTCCTTATGACAATTGCATCCACATTTTCCAAATGTGAATTGATATTTACACCCATCGTGGTAGCCTGTCGAACACCAACCAGACGACCTTTCTAGTTGCCTATCTGGTGTTGGATCAGGCCAGTCATCTTCAACCGACCTTTTCTTTTTACCCATTTTTCTCCGTAACTCTACGCCAGTTTCCGTGGTATAAGTATACACGAAGCATTACTACTGGTCAATTATTTCATTAAAAACATTTTCCCATTCATCTGCTCTAGAATCAATAGTGTGATTCTCTTTTAACAACTCATAATTTTTTTCAGATTCTTCTTTTCTTGTTTTTGGATTTATCAACTCTTCTAAGATTTCTAGCCATTCATCTTCATTATTGGCTACCCTACCTATACCTTGGTTAGCAAGCAGTTCATATTCAGGACTCCAAGACGACACAAAAGGAATTCCAGAGGCTGCGTACTCAAGTCCTTTGATTGTAGACTTTGCATGATTAAAAGGTATGTTGCTTAATGGGACAATTCCAACATTAATTTTTCTAAACATTTGCGGATACTCGCTCATGAGTCTTCTGGGTTCCTTGGTTATTTTTACTGTGTCAGGAATGCCCATCATTTGCACAATATCTTTATTAAGATTTTTAATGTGCCCAGCATGGTGAAATGATAATCTATTTTTTTCTAAAAATTTTCCAAAAAATGGAGACATTTCTTCTAAATCATTTGATCGCCAAGGAATGGCACCAACCCAGCCAAAGGTGGGAAGCCACCTTGAATGATCACCCTTTTTGTGCCACTGATCTAAAGAAACAGAATTACGAACTAAATAAACATTGTCCACTCCTTTATTTTTTTTGTAATAATCATAAAGAAATTGTGTAGATGTTATAACTCCATCAGCCATATCAATTATCTCTAAATATATATCTCTATTTATATCATCATTTTTTGAGGGGTCTGTTGTGGAATAAGCAAAATTTGTTTCCCTTAAATCTTCATAAAAATCGTCAACATCAACAAATATTTTTTGATCTGGTCTTTTGTTTTTCATAATTTCTAAAATATTTCTATGCATTATTAATTTAAAAACTACTACATCCCAGTCAAACATTCTTTTATCTTCAGATATAAGTGCTCCAAAACCGTGATTTTCATCATAATCTGGAATGGCTACTGCTATCTCAAAACCTCTTTTTGCCAATTCTTTTCCAGGCATAACGCAACGATACCACGCGCAGCCGTTAGCCTGGATCGGCTTTGATTTTGAAAAGTCTGTTGTTAAAAATGCTATACTCTTTTTTTGTTTCATTGATGCTCCTTAACGCTGGCGTGGTAGGATTCGAACCTACAACCCATCGATTAACAGTCGATTGCGCTGCCGTTGCGCCACACGCCATGGCGAGCCTCCTGTCCGATTCGAACGGACGACAGCCGCATTACAAGTGCGGTACTCTACCCCTGAGTTAAGGAGGCGTGCCTGCAATTATACAGGACTTGATTCGGATGGTTTCTCATTAATCTTATGAGTTTCATCAATAACCTCAAATGCATAAGCACGCAAAGAATCTTCGTGCTTAAGGAAATGATGGCGGCAAAACAAAAGATCTCCTGCTACCCCATTTACCCATACAAAAGCCTGACTTGAACAACGATCACAACGATCAGTTACCTTGAGAACATTTGTACGCTCTTCTGTCATAGTTTCCATGCCGTCTCCTTTATTATCGATTGTGTATATTGTACTATCAATAAAGAAATTTTGTCAAGATTTCTTTGGTATAAAATTTTCTTTTTTACCTTTACCCCAATACTCTACTGCGTAATTTTTTTCTATTAATATTTCGTTTAAGCACTCTTCTGTTTCAATAATAATAATTTTTGCCAAGTACCTGCCAAACTTTTCTCTTTTATCTTTTTCTGACCTCAGAAAAATTTCTTTGCCAACGGGAAGAATACTTTTAACATAGTCTATTGCTTCTTTTCCTAAGTCAGTATTTTTTTCTGCGGCATTTATACCTAGAAGTCGGACCCTTTGATGAATAGATATGTCAAAACCAAGATCCACGGACACATCTACTGTATCTGCGTCTACAACTCTTGTAATCTTTGCCTTATACTCATACATATATATCCCTATTTAAATATTGGTATTTTTCTATTTATTGGTATACACATTTCTGCTCTTTCTGAAACAAGAAATTCTAAATCTTTGTAAGAAATATATGCAGATCCATTAAAACCATATTTCTTCCCCCAAGAATTCCTCCACCTAAATACTTTAGAGACTGCATCATAGCCTGTAACAGTGAGACAATGACCTCCCACCAAGTCTCCATCAATTTTGACAAACCCATTTGGGAGTGTCATATACATTGCTTCATACCAGTTAACCCCTATAACCACTGGACCCAGTTGTATAACAGAATCTCTTAGATCTTCAATGCTAAAGCACCACCTATATTCCTCAATGTGACCATCCTGCATCATTATCTTTGCTCCTGCTAAAACAGAAGTTCCTTCGTATTGTTCTCCAGGCCACTCGTCTATTTTTTGTGCTCTTTTATAAAAACTGTTGGCAATTGTATTTCCTACCAATTCGCTTGGTTGTTTATTGGGTGCAAATGGTTCCGAAAGAAGTTCTGCTGTCCAACCAAACCCCACACATGCGCCCTCGCTACCCTGATCTAAGACAGTTCCTTCTTTCCACATCTTTGTTTCTTCTTTTATATCTTTAGAAAATATAGATCTTACAGAATAATCCCTGGATCTTTTATCAAAGAGTGGTGACCAATCCAGAGTTTTTTTCATAAATATATTATCTCACACTATTTGTGCCCGATGCTGGAATCGAACCAGCCATGCCAACGGCGACGGTTTTACAGACCGCTTCCCCACCTTGGGGACTATCGGGCTTAAGTGCCCCTGGCAGGAGTCGAACCTGCGACTTAAGCATTAGAAGTGCTCCACTCTGTCCTCTGAGTTACAGGGGCGTAACATCAACTTCCCAAGCGAGCGGCTGACCAGAATCGAACTGGCGATAAGAGTTTGGAAGACTCTTGTGTTACCTCTACACCACAGCCGCGAATAGGCTACCTTGTAGTCTTGGTCCACTGCAATTTGTATTGCTTTAGACCCATTCGATAGCACCTATTGTACTCCTCTGCGTACTTCTTTTCAAGTGCCTCGCCTTGCTTGCCGCCAACAGACTTCTTGATAGAATCCATTGCCTTTCCTAGATCACGCAATGCACGCTGATCTTCTTCTGTATAATCTTCTACCCTTTTCACTCTGTTGGAACTCCTATTCCCCATAGATTCATTTCTACTTCTTCAAAACAGTCTTTGCAAATGTCAATTGTAAAGGTGTGTTTTGCGAACATTTGATTACATTGCAAACACATATCAAAGTACGGAACCTTGCTCATGCAGAACATCCTCCATTTCAAGATTATAGTATAGCGTATGTGTGGGCCAAAAGTAGTTGCAGTCTTTACAGCAGGTAATGCGACTGGCATTACGAAACTCTGCATAAAACTCTGGATCTTTGACATGCAGGTTGTTGCGATGTGATTCGTGAACTCTTTCATCACCCCACCATGGAGGCATTATGACGTTGCTCCCACGATCCCAATTCCAGTCATACATTTCTTGGATAGCATCCCAATTTTTTTCTGTACTAATGCCGCGTTCATCACACTCATACTTAATAGCAATGAGGTACTCAAAGAGTGAATTATCATAATTGCGCCACATCTTAACAGCAGGATGATTAACCCAACCACCTTTAGTACGTTTGTTGGCTAAGATGTTGTAGATTTGACGACCCTCTAGTAATTGCTTATTAAGTCGCTTGTTGTCTAGCACAGCCGCAGACTCAAGCATGTCTGCATAAGGAACAAATGTTTGCATTGTTTTCCTTTGTTTGTAGGGACTTATATTATCGCATGTCGTTACAATATTTGTCAAACATATCTTGATGAAATGTCTCATCTTCTTTGATAAATACCGCCGCACGACCAATAGTTTTGCGTGGTTTGCAGATATCTTCTACAGCATGATAACTTCCTCTATTTACATAATCATCCCAGAAGATAATTGTTCCTGGCTTTGCATGACCAATAGAATATAAGAAGCACGCCACTCTAAATCTACCGTCGATAATGATAGTGTCGGGATCTATACCTTTTTCTTTTGCCATATTCCAGGGTGCTACAGGATATTCAGGCCACCTGTGCTGATAGTCTTTATTGATTGGATACCCCCACATTTTTGTTTCACCAACGTAAACATGAATAGGTACAAGAAGTGGACCATCCTTATTGTATTCTGCAACCACTTTGTCTAAAAACTTTTTATCATTCTCTGTTGAAATAATTGCTTGAGCATTAGACTTTCCACCATAGATGGTGGAGCCACCTGAACCATATTCAAGAATGATTCTTGCTTCATCAATCATATTCTTTAACGCTTTTGTTTCATCGGCAGGCATTGCTATTTTCATAGTTTGTCCATCTCCACATAACTGCAATCATGCAAAGACTTCTTTGTTAGCCCCCGCGTTCCATTATCATCTTGATAAAATATTGGCTCATTCAGGGAGTAGATCTTATACTCTGGATGAAACTTAGAGATGCTTACATCTCCAGCCTTATAAGTATCTGGATCTGCAATAAACTTTTCCATAATATCGACGCAAGCCTGATCATAAATTGGATTAAGATGTATGATTGCATGGCGAGCAAGCATATTATATACCCTGTGATAATCATCGTTTAACTCAGTAATCTTTAGGCTCTTTGGAAATGGTTCATCTTGATTATGATTCCAACCATATCTACTAAAGCCAATATATACTGCATCAGCATCGTCTGGAACCTTTATACTTTTCTTAAACTTAAAAATATCCAGATCGTCCTCAAGAATTAAACAAGGATAGTTATTCTCTGAAATAATATTTTTTAATAATTCAGAGTGAGACATTGAGCACCCAACTCTTTTTCCTGCTTTTTTACCAGAAAATCTTTTAACATTAGAGAATCCATATTTTTTTAAAAGTCTTTCCATTTTATTTTTTCTTTCTACTTTTTCGTCTAGGTTTATGTAAAAAGTAGGAAGTTGGGTTATATCAATAATCATTTATTTAGGGCTATCCTTTACAGAAGAATTTGTCAAGGTCTCAATTTGATTATTAAGTAGAAGTATTTGAGCATTTAGGTTAGCAATTTCTGCCTCGTAAGATCTAGCATTATTTCCCATTCTGTCTATAGTAACATTAAGGGTATTCTGTAACAACTCTTCTTGATTCATTTATTTCTCCTTAATATATTCTTTACACATTTCATAAATTATACACCTTCTTGAGTGCCTGATCGCACCCTTTTTGGTGATACATTTTTTTGTTTTAACATAAACTATTCTATCTTCTCCAACATAGCATTTTTCAACTACATAAAAAAAATTGCTTTTGGTAATATTAATCCAAAACCTGTCACTCATGGATTAAGTCCAATGGTGTTGGAGCGGTGACCCTTGTTTTGCAAATGGCACATTCTGCATTTAGCAGATACTGCGCTATCTCGTACCCCTCATCAAACACCGCCTGAATAGTAAAAAGCGTTGATGCACAACTTGGACACTCTCTTGTTGGTATACCTCTAGCGTCTAGCATTCCACTTTTTGTATCGCCATATGACTCATCCATGCCACAATTTTACACTATGACATGGATGGTTGTCAATAACTATAGTCCTGCGCGAGAAAAGATTGCGTCAATCTCCTGGACATGGTGAGGGCCAAACTTTGCAGCAGCCTCTCTCTGCTTTGTCCATTCGCGGTTCATTGCACGGATAGCCTTTTCCTCTTCGCTTGTGGCGTTTGTGAAAAGATTCTCAATTGTACGCATGATTGTCTTCATGTAAATTCCTCCTTTTGGGATGTGGGATATCTTAATTATATCAAATAATAAAAGTGTTACAGATCACTGTTTTTTTTCAGCGAACTGTCAATTTGCTTGTAAAATTCTGTAAAGTCTATGCCTATCATTTTTTGATATTCATAAAATCTTTTGTTTTTTTCTACGCCAAAGATTCCTTCTTCTTTTCCTTCAAGAATTGATCTTTGAACAGACTTAGATTGATTCTCAAGATTTCTCCACTTTATTTCTCTAGCGGTATCATCTCTCTGGTTCCATATTTTTGGGTGATCTTTCCTATTATAAAAATGCCACACAAGCATTTCATTCGGTGCGTATATATCCCATCCCCTTGTATATGCTCTAAAGGCAAAACAAAGTTCTTCACCCATAAAAGAGATTCTTTCATCGTATGGAACCTCTTCTACTAAATTACCTGGGGAAAAAACATAGCCAGCCAAAATTGTGTATGATAGGTGAGGTTTTGTTTTATCAAACATAATCTCCCTGTTCCCCGCCCATTCGCTCCTGTATGTAAATACAACACTGGTCCAAGATGGATCACTCCAAAATATAGAATCATCCTGTGGAAAATATTCTTTTCCATTAGTCCATAATTGATAGGGTGCAGGAAACTGACTTAAAATAATCTTTTGATTTTTTTCTTGCAACTTTTTTGTCATTTCTATTAGTTTTATATCCCAGTCTTTAGCGAATCTCATATGTGAATCTATCTGAAAAAAGAAATCTTCTCCGTTATACATTTCCATGCATTTTTTTCTAGCGAATCCTGCACCGCGAGCATCCTTCATATGAACCTTTTGATGACTTATTTTTGCCTTATCTGAAGATATATCAGGCCACCTATTAGTATGGTCTTGATCATAAATTCCAATATGAAGACCATTTGGGTTTTTTGCTTGAGAGATAAGGCTATCAACAGTTTTCACCAACTCTCTATCTCTATAACTGGCGATAGAAACAAATATTGTCATGACAATTTCTGTCCCCCTGGAACATCATATACTGGATCTAGTGTCACATTAACACCATGTGACTCAATTATTTTTTTTACTTGAGTCATGTATATGACGCACTTAATTCTTTCTTTTTCTGACATATGTCTCCAGTGGCTCTCGTAAAACCTAAGAGCCAGGTATGGGGGATGAAAGTCATACTCAACTATATCCATCACAAAATCTGATGGAACCCTAAGAGACTTTATCTCTTGCTTCATTTTAGGTGTGTATGCTGTCATTCTTTCTCCATTGTGAGTGATTGCCAAACCTCAAACCAGTCATTTTTTTCTTTGTGGCTGTTGTGTTCTTTGTCTATCATACCATCTTTTAGATAAATGCCCCCATGAACACCCCATTCTTTTCCAGAAACTCCAACCGCAAAGCATCGGCTGTTAACGCTACATCTTTGACATAACTTATCAACACTGGCGGCTAGATCTTTTTGCTCTTCATATTTTTCAAAAAATATATTTGTGTCCATTCCTAGGCACGCTGCATCATCTTTCCATTTTTGCATATCTGTTTCCAATGTTTTTAGGTACGTTCCATCCATTCTTTCCTAATGGAAAGATTTTTTTCTTAAACCAAAATCCGTCTTTGTATACTCCATCAACAAAAAACATGGCGTTATCAGACTTAGTGTGCCTTACAACATCCCATCCGTCCCACTCCAAGTCTGAGGAGCGACTAACAATAACTTCCATTTTATCTAAATCATTAATTAACATGAACTTCCTTTTCCGATGTGTATATTACTTTTTTTATTCCAGCATTTTTTATAAGGCCAGAGCATTTTATGCAGGGCTTAGAGTCTCTATCTTCTCCATTTTTGTTTACCCTTGCAACATATATTACCGCACCTTTGAGATTTTGACCAGCCTCACGGATAGCCACTTCTTCTGCGTGGTACGAACAATCTTGCTTAATACGACCACTATCTATTACACTTGGAGGATTCCTATCTTTGTTCCATCCAGTACCTAGAACTCTACCACCCTTGACAACGACTGCCCCGTGGGTATTTCTTGATTTAGACTTTGTTGCAAAGTATCTAGCCACACTAATATAGGCATTGTCTTTATTACTTAGCATAATTATTAGTACCTAAATATTCCAGTCTCTACTCCGTACATTTCCATTTTATGAGCAAGGGCTGATGGCTTCTGGTTAGGATTAGAAAAAAAAGCAAAATAATTAAAATTATCGTGGTTTTCTTCTACAAAAGATGCGGGAACCCTATAGTATTTAATCTTTATCCCTCTTTGCTTTAGACTTTTTTCACTAACGTTACAAAATTCAGCAGTATATGAGTTTATTGATGCTGGCCCTACAGCATAAATATTAAAATTTTTGTCACTTAAATCTGAAAGAACCACTCCCATGGCACGCAGGAATGTGTTGTAGTTTGAAAACTCTTTTGTTCCTTGAACTGCAACGTTCATTAGTTTTTCCAATCTTCTATGCTATCCAATATTGTCATCATTTTATTAACATCTCTCACGTTCATGTCAAAGGCATTTACTGGCCTTGCTTCTTCTTTTACTATTTCTTCATCAACAACATCTGCCTCGTAAAACATATTGTTGACAACCCAGTAAGCCTTGTCTTCTACTATTGCTACCTTCAAGTATCTATCATCTTCCTCTTCGTCTTCAAAGTTATCTTTTTCATAATCATACGGATCTTCCATGTCTAACTCTTCATCTATTATAGCCACTTCTAGGGAAGAAAGCAACAGGATAAATGATAGTGGAAGAAAAGGCATCAACCTTATCAACAACTTCATGCTATTACTCCTTTGTTAAATTTTATCAGGAGTTGTCCGTTTTGTCAACGTTTGCCCTAAAAGAAAAAGCAGAACCTTCCCAGGCTTTCTTTGCTTCCTCTCTCTTAACAATCTTTCTTGACCATGAAAAACCAGCATCTCCACCCCATGCGTCCCACATAATGCGACCGTTGGATGGATTGCTAGTATTATAAAAGTCTTTGCCCTTCTTGTCAACCTCATGACGGGAGAAGAAAGAATACATACGCTTTACAGTATCAAGGGACATTGATCTACCCGCGACAATATCAGACGCTCTTCCCCATCCTACAGGAGTTCCAGCACCCTTTGCCTTACCCTCTTCCTTCCACCTTAATGCTCTGCGAGCAGCAGTTTTCATTCCAGAGGTGGGGGTATATGTGTCAGCCATTACAGAATCTCTCTCTTTATCATTGCTGGCATTGGATCAAATCCAGACCACATGCTCTTTGCGGCTCTTAAGGTTTCCATTCTGTGACCTACCATTCTTCCTGTTGGCTTTCCATCGCGGTATACCTCAATGACTACCGCTGGATTGTCGGGAGTTCCTGTAATTGTAAAGTCAGAATTTGGAACATTGTATGATCCATTTCTAATTACTCTCTTTACCTTACCCTTTGCATTTCCCCCACTTGATCCCCAAGAAACCATTTGACCAACACGAACGCTGTCGGCCTTGCTCATTCCTGGATTGCAAACTGGGCAGTTAGGACAGTCAACGTCCATTGACTTGCAGGTTGGGCAACCACACCCTTTATACTTCTTGTCCATTTCTTCAGTAGAATACAATGCAGCCATTTGAGCCTGAGCCTTCTCTTTTGTTTCGTGGCAGCCCTCTAACTCATTAGTACCTTCTTTGAATACACCATAGCCAGAACACTGGGGGGTTCCTTGACGAATCTCCCAAGGCATTAGTTATCAAACAACCTATTCCATGCTTTTGGCCCCATCTTTCTTCCATCGGATGTTTGATTAATTGATCGATAAAATGACCTAACTGCATTTCTTGTTTGATGAAAATAATTTCCAGTTGGTCCAGCCTTAATTGCAAAACCCTTAGCAATTAGTTGTGCCTGCAAAGCCTTTACATAATCGTTTCTTTCTCCCCATTTTACGTTTTTGACACCTGGATATGGCATACCAGTTACAGGCTCGCTAACTTCGGCAATAAGATCCCCTACTGAGGTTTCAGGAACTTCTTTGCCCCCATCCTTAAATATTTCAAGATCGAACTTGGAGCCATCTCTTTGCGCTTTATCTGTGAAAGAAACGTGAATGTGTTGTGTATGTCCCCAATTACCTTTTCTCCAAACCCAATACTTGTCTCTATGAGTTCCGCTTGCAATCATGTTTTCATATACTACATATTTGAGTCTGCCGCCGTCTTTGCCCTTGCGTGCATACTCAATTAGTTGATCAGCAAATTCTCTAGCAACAGCACCCTTGCGTCCTTCTCCATCACCCATATTCTCATCAATATCAATGGCGTGAACCCACCCATCTCTATCTGGATTATGGTCGCTCTTCCTGGCTTGATGAGCCTTGTCCCCTACCCAGCCATCACTGCGCTTATCTCTACTGGGATATGCCTTATTAAGTTGATCTCTTAAAGTTACCCCTGCCTTTACTAACTTTGCCATTATAGATCCTCTCCAAAATCTGGCTCTTGTGCCTTTGTGTAATCTTCAGGGCTGTTGGTGTCCTCTTCGCCCTTTTCTTGATTGCTAATTGGGGTAACTCCAGTCTGTGTGTTAGAAGAAAATATACTCATTTAAATATTATACCACTAATATAGGTTTTTTTTCCAAATAAAAGTTATTTCTGCCAAAGTATTTCTGTCTTCTTTATCTAAATAAGAAATTTTTTCATAATTTTCACTGTTTTCATTTAGCCCTATCATAGGCTCACCGTCTTCATCAAAAACTATCTCAATCATATCTTTTGTCCATAAAGAAAAAGCCCCAGCGTTAAACTCTTGCATATGGTTTTTATATATTTCTGGAACTAAGTCTTCTGCCTCTTTTGTTAATCTATATATAGGATTTCCATCTTCATCTTTAAGTTGATATTCTAAAACCCCTAAGGCTAATAGGTATTCAATTAATTCATCGTCCAAATCTACCAACCCTCAATACCAACAGTTATTTTTCCCGTTGGCTTCCCATAGGTTAGAATCATTCTATTCATGAGGGTTCTTACACAGCATCCAGCCCTTTTATCATTTACAAAGTCTATTACTTCTCCATCAATATAGAGAGTGGCGTTGTATCTCTGCTCTGGAGCAGGCTCTATTACTATTTGCATATAAATATTATATCAGTCTTTGTCGGCAGGGCGGGGCTTGAACCCGCAATCGTATTCCCAGTTTATAAGACTGGCGGCTTAACCAATTTGCCTACCTGCCGTATTTGTCAGGAAACAACTAAAAGCGTTATTCCCCAAACTAGGAGGCCCATTGCAATGATTGCTGCAACAATAGTGCTCAAAGGAAATTCTTTCTTGTCACTTAATCCAAGTGCTGATATGTTTGCAATAAGATTAAGTCCAAACAAAATAAGTGTTGTAATAATATATAGTGTTGTTGCAAGTCCCATTTCTTTACCTTTCTAGTATGACTCTAATTATAGCGAGTACAACAAAAGTTGTCAAGAACGTTCTCCACATTACCTCGCTCACAGCATGTTCAATCCAGCCAAATAATCTTCTATTTCTTTTGGAGCGGGGGGTGGCTCAATAAGATTCTTAATCTTTTCTTGTTCCTGACGCTCTTTCTTAGTTGCAGAACTCCATGAATGAATTTCTATTTCTTGATTTCTCTCCCTGCGGGTATGAGAGATAGCGTTATAAACTGATCCACACATAGCGTCTGCCAAGTCCTTTGACTTCTTTCTTGGATGGTCCACTTTCTTATCAGATACAATCTTTAGTTCGCTCATTTCCTCAAACAATAAGTCAATGTGTGGCAGTGCTACACGCTCTTCATAAATCAACATAGCCAGATCCTCATAATGCTTCTTGGCTACTGACAAAGTATCTGTCTTAATTCCTACCGCCTTTAGTTCCTGCTGAATGTCAAAAGATTGCCAACGGTCAAAAGTCACCAGCCCAAGATTGAATCCCATTCTTCTAAGATGAATAATCCAATTCTTTACCTCGCTAAGATCTACTGGACCTTCCTTACGAGGCTCCCACCAGGCGATAGCATCTACCACAACGAATGGAACGATTTGCTCGTAATCATTAAATGACTTCATTTCTACCCATTTTTCTACATGGCTAATTGATACAGCACACTTATCATGCTTCTGTGCAAGGTCAGCATGAACAAAATAAACTTTGTCTGGATCAGGCTCAAAGGCTCCATCAAATCTTCTCAAATTATCTAAAGGATTCCTCAAAGTCATTGCTCTCTGTACTTTATCCTGCTGCTTGAAGAATGCGTCAGACGCAAAGTTTGGCATACATGCAAAACGCATGAGGGCATCTCCAGGATCTGTATAGAATGCTAGTTTAAAGTCATCGATCTTTCTGGTGGGGTTTACCTCCCATGTGGGACGCTTGATGGCAAACACATAAGGAATCTTGTAGGCAAGAATATGGTCCTCGTCCCATTCGATACTAAACTTATTGCCTTCCTCATCTTCTGGAAGGTCTGGGTTAAGAATAAACTCATGACTTTGAACCACTGTTTCTTTTTCTGCAATAACATCCTCATATCTCTTGGTAATAAAGTCACCCTTATATCTAGGGAATGATAGAAGAATTACTTTTCCATAGTCTGGAAAACGCGAGTCAACAGATGCGCGGAATGCCTTATAGATAGCGTCGCCAGTCTTGGCATTCTCATTTCCTGAAACAGATTCTTGTGCAAAGCCAGAGATCTCATCAAGTACCGCCAACATAAGGTTCAAACCCTCATGGCTCTCTCGTTCTGAGTGACCAGAGTAAACAGTAATAGATTTATCAAACGTTACCGCATCTACCTTCGATTCATACTTTCCAGCAAACCATGGGGAGTGCTCAATCTTTGTTTTAAACCCCTTAAAGAATACGTTCTTGGCCTGCTGCGCGTTGATGGCAACGTTAATGAGGTCGATAGCATCCCCTGCTGGCTTACCAAAATACTTTGCAGGATCTTTTAAGCACAATAGTTTATAGACTAGGTATGCTGTTCCCACAGTTGATGTAAAATCTTTTCCACTACCCTTGCCACATTGAAGAATAACTTCGTTCTTTGTGTACTTTTTATAATGCTGTGCGGCCTCATTTTTTTCCATAAACCTTTCAAGATCCTTTTGCTGATATATCTGGCTCATGGTTTCTACCAAAGTGTATTGAATTTCTGAGAGAGGGGGCTGACCTAAATAATCTTCTGAAGTAACAAAGGTTGTAATATCTACGGGATACTCTTCAAAAGGATCATCGTCTAGAACATTAAGAAAGTCGTCAAAGTCTAAACTCATAGTGTTACTGCCTCGTCTGCCCCACCATAATCAGCAAGCCTTCTTGCAACTTCATATTTACACTTATCACATTCACCAACAACATCTTTTAAGATGCCAAGTAGGATTTCTTGCTTTCTTTCTTGTTCAAGTAATTGGTCTGCCAACTCTTTGTTTTCAAGAAGTCCAGCCTTCTGAAGCATATCCATTCTTTTATTTTCAATATCAAGAATGAGTTTAAGAGCATTTGTCTTTGCTCCAAGATTGGCTGCTAGATCTGCATCTTCAATAACTTCATAAGCCTTTTTAATTAGTTGATTATAATGCTGGTCTGCACTGGCAAGAGCCTCTTTTGCTCTAGCACGAATGGCTTCATTGTTAGATACCATACCCCGCCACTCATTAAGTAGTTTTACTACTCTGTTGCGAGGTATATCAAGTTGCTTGGCAATAGTAGATTCATCATTGCCCTTGATATACTCAGAGGCTATCTTGTTTACCTCTTCTAAATGCAATACGATATCGGTTTCCATGGGAATAATTATAGCAGCAGGGTAGGATGTTGCCACCTAATGATTTGGTTCCTACCCTGCCGCCACCTTAATAGCAGTTGTGGCCTGGATAATACCAATGCTTCTTACCGCTACCGTTTTGCCAAGCAGTATAAAAAGCACGATCTTGGTAATACCTTGACCACTTGTGAATTGGTTTATCAAACAAAGTCTTTATTTCAGCAGACAAACCATCTTTTGTTTTCTTGGATTCCTTTAACATCATCCAAACAAGCCCATCTCTCCATTGAGAGTCCAAGAATTGATAGGCTCCTCTTGCCGAGGATGACTTATTGGCAGCCCGATAAGAAAAACGGGATTCACGCTTCATAATACATTTACGAGAATTTTCCCATTTAGAATCGAACCATTTACCGCGATACAAAGATGGCTCGTAGCCCTTCATATCGTCAGCATCAGCGGAGCGAGCAGACTTATGCTCCTGGCTGATGTATACGACCTTTCCCGTCGCAGTTGGTGCAGACTTAGCATACACCGTGTCAGAGGCAATGACGGGGGAAGCAATGGTAATTGTTAGCACCATCCCCAGCATACCTCCTAGCAGTTTCGTTTTCATCTGTTTCCTCCTTGCGGCGGCAACAATATCTAGCATAACATAGTTGTCTCAATTATGCAATATTTAAATTCTAAAATTGTCTATTATGTTTCCTGTGAAATGTACGATTTCTGTGACAATTAGCACAAACTATCTCACATTTATCTATTTCTTTAAATATGTCTTCTAGTGGATGCTTGTCTAGCATTCTAGATATGCTACTTACTTTTGTTCCTCTTACATGATCAAAGTCAAGCAGGTAATATGGGAACTTTCCACCACAGTCCACGCAGCCACTTTTTTCTTTTATGTTTGCCAACATTTGCGCTATTTCTTTTTTGCGCTTGGGGGACCTTCTCTTTGGCCTTTCTTTGGAAAACAAAGACTGCTGAACGTATTTATTTTTTGCTAGGTTTTCCCCTGGCATAACATTATTATACCTGAGTCTTTTTGCGCTTCCTTCGCTTTTTGGGGAGAACCTTAATTCTATCTGTCCTAAAGGAACGGTGACCACAGTTTTGACCACGCTCTAGTTCATAGCAGTCAATCCAGTCTGTTCCCGTGTCTGTGCGACGCACATATTCCTTAAACTTAAACTTAGTTCCCCAGACACCTTTGATTTTTATAATTTCCCCAGGCTCTAGCGTTCTGCCTTCGGGGGTAGTGAATGTAGGTTCACGATGGTAAAGATGTGCTAGCGGTGGAACTACTTTCTTCCTGCGACCCATGATGGTTCTCCAACCTTTTGATCTCGTCGGTAATATAAAAGATCGCCTTCTTAAGATCCTCTATATGCTTGTCTTCATTCTTTAGTCCTGCACGCCATAGATATTTAATGGCGTTACCTATATTATAGTTCCTATGACGAACAATGTCAATACATTCAACCCCACTAGGATCGCTTGTATAGTGGGATGGATGATTTACCATGTCAGACATTTACTCTCCTATTTCTTTAAACCAAACTTCTTAAGTTGGCGGTAGATTAATTGTACGCTAACTCCACACTCTTCCGCAATAGCCTCTGGAGTTTTTTTATCACGGATATATCTTTTTTCCATATATGCTTTAGAAAGATGCAATCCTTTACTTCTCATCTTTAACCACTTTCATCCAGTTTTTTAACGCATACATTCCTATACCACATGCGTCTGCTATATCATTATCGTCTACATTTATATCAAATTCATTATTAACTGTGAATATAGTTTTTTGCTTACGTTTTTCTCTTTCCTGTGCTTTATACCAGGAATTTGATCTTCCTGGTGTTTTCCTTCTAATAAGAGATTTTTCATCAGTTGTCAACAGCCTAGTTCCAATAAATGACTGCCATGCTATTGGGGTGACCCCGTACACACTCTTGACTCCCCCCAACTTTGCTGCACCTATCAGTGCTCCCTGACTCAATGCTAGATTTGCTGCTACCTGTGGGCTGTTAGCAAAAATAGTTTTTTCAATTAAAATAACATCAACTGGGTATGCATTAAAAAATGAACTTACCTTATGTGCGGTATCTCCTATTTTTTCATATATAGTGTTTCCAGAAAATACTATTTTCCCGCAACTATTTAATTTGTGATCAACAAAGTGGGCAAACGCCATGCTTTGTGTGCTTGCATCGATTGCACAAAAGTTTTTAGGAGATTGTATCTTTGCTACCTCCGATAGCCTAGTCTTTGTCATTTTCAAAAAATCCTTTTATTTCTTTAAAAGTTTTATGTACCTTTTTTTTATTTATCATGCATATTTGACAGAATCCATTTTTGTTGTATATGCTAATTACTGTGCCGCAGCCTCCACTACAAACTTTTTTATTTTTTGATTTGTTTTTTATTTTATTAATTTGATATCTTTCATATATTTTTTGTTTTGTTGAATTTTGACGACAACTTGGGGAACAATAAATTTGATAACTTACTGAAGGATTAAATTCGTTTGCACACCAAGAACAAGTTTTCATGTCTCAAGGTACTCCAAGGGTTCTATTTTCAATTCTCCCTTATCAGCGGAAGCGCACGCCTTTTGAATTGGACATGTCTTGCACACCTTTGAGTTTGCACGATAGGTCTTCTTTGGAATTTTCTTATCCTCCCAAGCCTTGCGTACCGTTCTCATCCAATCAAAAGCATACTCTACCCATGCAAGTTTCTCTTCATCTGCCTCTACAGTAATAGCATGTAGTTCGTGTGAATTCTTATTCTCATAAAGAAGAACCCCTAACCTTCTTCCCAATATCTTCATATAAATAAGCAACTGCATGAGATGATAGTTTGGTGGCTTGGCGTGCTTGCGATATGAATAAGACTCTTCCCTCATTGTCTTAATCTCAAGAATGGGCTGTGTCTCTCCCCATTGTAGAATACCGTCAGCAAAGCCAAAAATAGGAGGATCGGAGATCATGACCTTCTTCTCTTCCTCAACCATAATTCCAGCGTCTGTAATAGCCCTCTGGATGCGTGCGTGGGCATCGATACCACTCTGCATATTTGCTGATGCGTAAGCGTCTGCATTATCTTCAAACTCTGCACCCTCAAATGCTAGATACCAGTATCGTGGGCAGGCACCATTTCCATAAACGATTGTTGATGGACTAAATGATTTCTTAGTCTTAAACTCAGGCACACGATTTACTGTATATCCTTCTTCAATCTTACTAATAAGTTCCCTGGTGTCAATAGGACCAGATGGTTGCTTGTCCATTACTTGCTTCAAAAAATTCTTAGCCATAGTAACTCCCTAATTTAGCACTATACTTCAGGCTGTCTACCAACCTTTGTACCGCCTCATTAGCGGAGTAGTATAGGTTTTTCTTTGCTCTGTCATCTTTCTTTACATTTGTATAGTATGACGCTAACATCTTAAACTTGGCTGCATAAGCCTCCAGTTGCACAATAAGACCTACCGCCTTTTGCGGAGGAACATCTGGGTTCATCATTAACTTAACAATGACTCCAAGTGCGTCAGTAAGTTGATCGTCATTCATTAGTTCTGAGATCTCAGTAAATTCTGCTACCTCATTGACGAGTTCAATCGTCGTTGTCATTTTCTATTAGCCTTTCTAGTTCAGACAATTCTATCACGGCTAGCCTAGTTTTGCGACTTCCCTCTCCCAATACAAGTATAAGTGCAGGAGATTTTTGTTTGTCTACCTTCATTTGATCTGTTACCACTTTAGCCCAAACATCTTGAGATATAGAAAAGGACTTAGAGTATTCTTTTATATCGACAACATAATTATTCCAGGTTGCGTCACCCTTCTTCTGGTTCCTCCCTGAGTTTTTATGAAGCCTTGCCCCCATTCTTTTTGCCTCTCCTCGCTCACTCATTAGTAGCCCCGAACATAAAGATTGACTTTGGATAGATGTTTTTCTTGACACATCCATGTTAGGTCGTATGATTTTATATAAAACCTTGCCTGTAATACTTCTTTCTTACACTCTTGACATACAAATGTTCCTGAATATATAGAAAACTTAGGCATTAGTAACCTTGTCGATAAGAGACTCTTGAATATCAAGATCTTCTTTTACTCCAAGAATCAACTTGTCCCTGCCTTGGAATCTTTCTCCATTGACCGTATACCATGCTCCTGCTCGTTCAATGAATCCAAGAATTTCTGCTGTATCAACCAAATCAGCGATACTGTCAATCCCAATATCGTTTCCCCTGAAATAGAAATCATATTCCCCACTTTGGAACGCAGGGCTTGTCTTGCTGAACTGAACATCCCATCTAACCTTTCTTCCTACTTTTTCTTCAATAATCTTATCTCCCACATGAATCTTTCCTTTGATTGCCTGGTTGTCTGATTCAGAGGAGAACAACTTAACAATGGTTGAAGAATAGAACTTTGTAGCCATGCCCCCTGTTGGTTGCTGGCTTGTATACATAGCAGTAATGTTATTGCGAGCCTGACTGATAAGCACCAAAAGCGTTGGCTTTGTTTGATTGTTTGCATAGTTAAGCATCTTTACGGCATTGGTCATATCCTTTGCCTCCGCACCAATCTGCTTGGTGTTTTCTAGTTGCTTTAACTCATTGCTATCCTTCTCAAAGTAGACTGCTGGAAGAAGGGCAGAGATACTATCCACAACAATGATATCTGCTCCTGCTTGCATAAGATCCGTACCAACATCCACCATATCGTTTATAGTGCGAGCCGTAGAGTAGATTAGGTTGTCTGGATCTACCCCCAGAGTTCTCGCCCAATCTTCTGAATAAGACATTTCTGCATCTATCCATGCACAAACCTTTCCTTCCTTTTGGGCCATACCAATCATTTGCAGGCACAAAGATGACTTAGCAGAGGACTTTGATCCCCATATAAGAATCTGACGACCATACGGCAATCCACCCCCCAATGCCCTGTTAAGACCATATGAGGGAGTTGGCTGCTTCTCAATCACAATGCCAGTTCCAGTAGTTATACTCTTACGCAACTTTGGATTTAGTTGTGACAAAACTTCTTCTGCACTCATAACATCAGACATTAAGCAAGCACTCCATGCATCTTAGGACGAGAAACATTCTTCTCCATCTTTTCATTGATGGCCTTTGCTAATGAGTGATTGGTATATTGATCTGTACTCATACCAGCCCATAGGTCAAGGACACGAATAATAATGTCTGCTAGTTCTTCAACTACAACATCATCTCCCATCTCCTTGCGAATAGCCTCAAGAGTTTCGCTTACCTCGCTATGAACCATAGCCAACTGCTTCAGATAAAAGATAACCCTGTTGTCTTCTGTGTCTGCGTCCCAGAAGCCCTTTCTCCGTGCATTAGCGTTAAGAGTAAACGCTAAATCATCCATATCTCGTAAATACTTCATGCTTGAACTACCTCCTTTAATGTTAGCCCTCCTTCTTTTGTCTTGCCAAATTCCATCTCAAAAGCCTTGCCCTCATCTAGTCTTGTGTATGCAATAGCAAAGGCTGTAGGAAATACAACTACTGAATACAGTTCTCTGTTGTGGTCTGCCACGACAAGGCTTGCCATCCTCTTACCTGATTTCGTTACGCGAGGCTTAAAGGATAGCACATAATGCTCTTTTTCGCTATATGGCAACTGCCTATAGTTAAGAAACTTTAGTAGTGTGGACTCACTACCCTGTATATTTTCGACAGGAATCGCTTCCATGACTCTGTTAGATCCAACAAGAATAATATAAGTCTTGCCAGCCTCAATCTTAGTGTCTTCATCATCAAATACTCCAATAGATCCTGTGTTGTCTAGTATTTCTACTCTTGACCAACCTTTACCTCGCTTGATTCCTCTGACTACGCCCATCAGGATAAATACTCCATCCTCATCAAACTCATCAACGGAATTAAGGTGTGCGCGATAGTGTTGTGGAACCTCATTACTAAACTCTGGAAGATTTAGATATTCATAAAGATTCTCCCTGACCTTCTCATCGTCCCTTGGATTGTCTGAGAACGTCAATGCTCCAACGGCATTGAGAGCGTTTAGTGCTCTAGAGTTTACTCCATTTCCCTTGGTAAATGTATACTCTTCAACTTCCTTGTAAGAGTTAAATGGCCTTCCTTCAATATATCTTGAAGCGATCTTATCAGAAATGAACTTAATTGCTGCCAACCCAAAACGAATACCTTTCCCTTCAATCTTAAAATCAATATCAGAATCATTAATGTGTGGTAAACGCAACGGAATACCAATGCGCTTTGCCTCAATCAAATACTCTGTGCGAGCATCCTTGTCCTTCTCATTCTTAAGAAGGGCAAACATAAACTCTAGTGGATAATAATACTTTAGCCATGCCGTCCAGTACGAGAGCGTTGAGTAAGCGACAGCATGAGACTTATTAAAGGAGTATCCTGCGTGGGCTTCAAAATCGTGCCACATCTTTTCAGCAGCGGCCCCACCAAGTGGCCCAGTTGCGTTCCGAATAAATAACTCCTTGAATTCGTCAAACTCTTTCGCATCCTTCTTCTTGCCAATAATCTTACGGACCTTGTTTGCTTCGCCCATAGTCATACCACCAAGTTTGGTACAGGCAAGCATAACTTGCTCCTGATATAAAATTGTACCGTATGTATCTGAGGTAAACTCTTGCATTATTGGATGAGGATATACAACCATCTCCTTGCCACGCTTGCGAGCAATATAATCCTTGCCAATGGTGTTCATAGCACCAGGACGGACTAGTGCATTAGATGCAACCAATTCATCAAACTTGCTTACGCCCATCTTGACTAGGAGGTTCGTGTATGGTGTTGCTTCACACTGGAATACCCCCTTGGTAAATCCATCAGAAAGCATTGCATAGATGTTCTTATCTTCCATATCAATGGACCCTAGGTCAACCTCCTTTCCTGTACGCTCTTCAATGATTGATATAGCATCATTGATTGCCGTCAGGGTCTTAAGACCCAGTGCATCGATCTTAATTAGCCCAATGTCTGCCGCCTCTTCCATATCTACGGCTACTACAGGTATTCTCCCAGTAGATCCAGTAACAGAGCGTGTCTCCATGGGAGCAACCTTGGAAATGGGTGTCTTGGACGTTACAACGCCTGCTGCGTGTACTCCTGTACCACGGATACGACCACGCATCTTGTCGCCATACTTTTCTACCTCAGGGTACTTCTCCCTAAACCAAGCAGTGTTCTTTGAGGTTAGATACTCTTCCCATGTGTCTACCGTCTTGAGAGCACGATTTACGTCTGCAAGGGGTATGTTGAGTGCGCGACTAACATCTCGTACAACACCCTTATCTTTGAACTGAAGGAAGGTGGCAATGCTGGCAACGTAGCGATATTGCTTTTCTAGATAATCCTTCACCTCTTCACGGCGACTGTCCTGAATATCACTATCAATGTCAGGCCAGTCATCACGGTCAATATCAATAAATCGGAAGAACAGTAGCCCATGCTTGATGGGGTCAATGTCTGTAATTCCTAGTGCATAACACAACAGAGATCCTGCTGATGATCCACGACCAGGGCCAACCATGATGCCATTCTTCTTCGCCCAGTTAAGCATGTTACGAACAACGATAAAGTATGGAGCAAAATTCTTTTCCTTGATAACCGCTAACTCTTCTTCTAGGCGATCAACATATTCTTGATTAGTATGCAGATTATTGGCTTCTAGGAACTCTTCTGCATACTTTCTAATCTCTGCGTCAGGGTTGCGGTGTTCGGCAGGAAGAAGATTAAGATTGCGACTGATAGTATAGTCCTCAACCTTGTCTGCAATCTCAAGGCTATTGACAAACATATCATCTCTAAACCCACCGTTGCCTTCCATAGACTCACGCATCTCTTCTGGCGATAGAAGATGAATGTCAAACTTGTTAAAACTCATCATTCGGTCATGACCGTAAAGATAATCAAGGCGTTCCATCATATCTTCATACTTCTTTGACTTCTCAAACGTGGCCTCTTTGTCTAACTTGGCATGAGTATTGAGAATAAGCATCATCTCTTGGATTTCTTTTTGATCTACCGTCGCATGGTGGCAGTCTGGCGTAACAACAATCTTGTAGCCTCCTGCATCTGCCAATTCAACAAGTGCCTCATTCATACCAGGCTGATTGTGTGGCATAACCTCTACATAAAAGTCATCGCCAAACCTATCTCCAAACCACTGAAGGTGCTGTTTGGCTACCGCAAACTCTTCTTGCTCAATTGCCTTGTTGATTAGTCCACTCATACATGCTGAAGTGACAATCAGGCCGTCACCGTACTTGTCTAATACCTCAAAGTCAATGCGGGGCTTCTTATAAAATCCCTCGTTCCACCCAATCTCGTTTAGTTTGCCAAGATTCTCTAGACCCCCATCATTCTTAGCAAGAATAACAATATGATTATAGACAAGATCAAGCGGGGCTGCTCTCTCTGACTTATCTCTCTTATCAAAGCGGTCTGCCGTGATATACCCCTCTATCCCCAAAATAGGCTTAACGCCCTGTGCCTTAGCAGCACGATACATTGGCCTATGACCAGATAGCGTGCCGTGATCTGTAATTGCAATGGCAGGCATCCCCAACTCTGCTGCCCTTGCTGAATACTCCTCTGGTGTTGCTACGCCGTCCATGAGGCTGTAATGAGTATGAACGTGAAGTGGTGCGTACAAAATATTCCTTTCTTGTAAAGGTGGGGGGAGACTTCTCTGGAACTTCAACCGTAACTCAGCAGTTAACTACAACCATCCTAAGTTTTGCGAAATCCAGCACGTTGCGACTCCCCCCACCAGCCTAATTACCAATCAATGTTAGTGGACGATGAAGTTGCTGAGACGGTATCAAACCCTAGATAGAAAGATTCCTGCTCTGCGTAAGGAACCTCACGAACAACCTTTTCAAGATTGAATGACTCAACACCATTCCAATCAAATGGCTCTGTATCGGGGGCCGTAGGTAGCAGAACATAGGTGGTATCTGTACCAGTACCCTGACGCTTCAAACGCCATGTGAGGTTACTAACGCTACCTGTGTCAATAGCGTACTCACGAATGCTATTGAATGCAGACTGCTTTCCTACACCCTGCGACCATACTGCAACATATGGATCTTCCATGCCATCATCAACTAGCAAGTTGGTGTAATAGCGCAAACGTGGCCTCCACGAACCGCCGCGCTTACGATCTTCCATTGTTTCTTTGCGAGCCATCTCGCATCCAAAGCAGCGACCCTCTGTGTCCTGTGAGCAAACAGCCTTGCGCTTGTAGTCCTTTGGATTTGTGTGTTCTGACACTACGATAGCAAGATCGCGTGCCTCGTCAAAGTTGGGTGAATCAGAATCAAGTTCGTTAATAAAGCGAGCCTTGACTGACTGACCATCCTCCAACTTAAGCCAACGGACCTTTACTCCGTTGCTTTCGATTGCTGTGGGCTTATCAATGGCCTGTTCCATGGCCTTTAGCCCCTTCATAATTCCCATAATACTTCTCCTTATAGTAATGCAAATAATGGATCTGATATTTTTTCATTTAATTTTTGTATATCATCATCTGTCATATCTCCAATATCCTTGAAGCGTGACGGTATGTTGATAAGTGTAGCACGACTTCCTAGACGATCCAAGATCTTTTGCTGCATTCCCTTTCCTGCGTCGTCGTTATCTCCGACAACTATAGCATTGTTGAAATACTTTGTCAATAGTTCTATCTGGTTTCGTGATACATTTGCTCCCAAAGTGGCTACCGCTGGTATACCGTTTTGGTCTAGACGAATGGCATCAAAAGATGATTCGACTACATACACCGTGTCATGTTTTCTTGCACGATGAAGATTAAAAAGTATCCTGGACTTAGGCAATCCTGGGGTATTTTTAAACTCTTTACCCTCTACTGACCTTGCGACAAAACCAAGCAGCACTGAGCCGTCTGGATTATGCATAGGAACAATAACCATGTCTTGATTACTTGAATATCCCAATAAAAACTTATTGACGGAATTTTCTGATAATCTTCTACCCTCATAATATCTCATAGCCCTGGGGGACTCTAGTGCCTGAGAGTGAAGCCTACGAATAAGAACCTCGTCATATGCCTTCCACTCTGGTTCTTTATACAAAGCCTTATCTATAGCACCCACAATGTCTGACTCTGTTGCCATAGAGTCAATAAATCTAATTGACTCAAAGTATGTCTTGTGTGTAACAAACATTACGAACTCTACTAAAGATTTAGATACCTGGCAAGAAAAGCAAAAGAAGGTTCCTCGTTCTTTAGATATTTCTCCCGCAGGGGTACGATGATTATCGTGAAATGGGCAAAAGATGATATAGTCAGAATCTACTTCTGATTCGATCTGGATTCCCGATCCTGTGATGACTTGCCCGATTTGTTCTGGGGTGTATAGATTGGCTTGCTGCCGTATATACCTTTCATCCATTCTGCATTCCTCTTCCCTACAAAAGTACCGTAAACAGATAATTTGAAATTGTAATGTTTGCCATTATAGTCGATTGTAAACTGTGGGTCAACATCTAGTCTTGGTGCATATCCTTGTAATTTCATTTGTGTATTTAGTATATTTATATATTCATTTTGTAATCTTGGTATTAGTGCATCATCATAGATCTGTCCATCTAAATGGAAACGCTTAATAGACCTATGCATGAAGTTTTTCATGCATTAATTATACCAGCGATTACTCAAAGTCTTTGTAAATAAACCTACCACTATCGAAATCTACCTGCACCATAAACTCTCCCAGATATCCATTGCGATTCTTCCTAAATACCGCCTCAAGAACATCGCTGTTTGGGGCACGACCAAGTGCTAGCAACCAGTCAGCATCGTAGGCAATCTGTCGTGACCATGAGGTTTGACCAAGTGTTGGAACGCTGTTCATATCAGTAACATCATCTGGTGTTGCAGAAGAGATAGCAACAATAGGAATCTGTTCTGAGATAGCAAGCAACTTCAATTCACGACTAAGGTTCTTCATCTTAACAACCTCATTTTCAGTCTTAGTATTTGAGGTCATAAGATTAAGATAGTCTACAAATACAATGTCTGGCTTGTACTGATCAATCTTGCCACGCAATACGCTTGGAGATACCTCACCAACACCATCGTTTGAGATGATATGAATTGCTGGCTTGTCCGTAAACTCCTTAGCGGCCCACTTTTTAAACATATCAATCTCTACTTGTCCAGAGGACAACTTACGGTGGCTCCATATACCCTGCCCAATGATAGTAAAAATACGATTACGAACCTCTTCCTCTGTCATTTCTAGAGAAATGATTAGCGGTGACTTGCCATTCTTCCACGCTTGAACAGCCAGGTACAGAGCCATCCAAGACTTACCGATAGCAGGGTAAGCAAGAAGAACTCCCAACTGGCCCTTCGTAATTCCCGCAGGGAGATAGTTGTCGAATCCTGCCAAACCTGTGTAGATTCCATGCATACCTGCCTCTTGCATCTCTCTGATGCGTTGAAAATATCCTACAGCATCATCTACGTCTGTCACATCAAGATCGCGGATATCTGCCGTTACCTTTTTTAGATTAGTTGTCTCATTAACAAGAGTGTTGAGGGCATCTGTTGATCTGCCCTCCTGAATATCCTGTGCTGCTGAACGCAACATATTCTTAATGCCGTCCTCCATATATTGAGAACGCAGTTCTGTTAGATGATGCTTGGTGGAAGCAACGTCATCAATGTAGTCGAAATCAGAGAAGTTTTGCTTAACAATATTTACTGGTGGAACAGATTGATTCTGCTCATAATAATTTCTAACAAATTCCCAAATATCTGCGTGTGTCCTAAGCATATTGTCTACGTTTGCCTGTAGCAAAACATGGACCTGCTTATCCTTCAATACCGCCGAAATAATCTTGTCTTCTAGATTCACCCTGACAGCCACTCCTTAGCCTTAGCACGCCTCTCAGCACGCAACTTATCATCTTCTTCTTTTGCCGCCTTAGATTGTAGCAGACGATCTATGTTGTTAGCAAACCCCTTCCATGTTGGCCTTGGGTTAATCATAAAATAATATGTCATTGCGTCATAAATCTCTTCAAGATCAAAGGACTCTAGCAAAGCATCTGCTGCCCATTGCTCATTGTACTTATTTAGATTGGGGGCAGGCATTCCATTAATCTTGCAATGCTTCTCATACCTGCTCAAAACGGCGAAACGCTGCTTTCTGTCAGCCATTAATCAATCCTTACATGAGAAACAACAGCAGTTATAGCATAAACATCATCATCCATGTAGTGCCCAGTATGAGATATCAGAGTTACAAAATCTGTGTCTCCAAGAAGGTTGCTCATTTGCCTAAACGCTTCTGCCTCTGTGATGCCATAAGAGCATAAGACAGATACCTGCTCATTTGATGCGATGTATGCGTAATTATTTGAACTATCTGAGTTATTAAACTCAACCCAAAAATCATCCATTACTCAAGTTCTTCCTTTGCCTCCTGCAACTTCTCAATCAGTTGCTGCTCAACAAAAGAGTAGACACGATCCGATGCTTCCTTGGTGGATTCACTATCACGCACATAGTCCTCTACCTGGCAATCCAGACGTAGTGACTGAAAATTTCCTGTATTCAATGTATAACCCAGTGACCACTGGACCTTTGTTGGCTCCATAGCACAACCCTTCTCTAGATAGTTTCAGAAAACACTGGTATAAAATTACCGTTTTCGTCTTTCGTGTACAATAGGATACCATCTCCCATTGCTGCACGCAACTCCTGTTCGGTAGGAGTTTTGTTGTTTGTTATAAGTCCGTCTTTTCTTGGCTGCCCTTGATGAATCATGGACATTGCCCTCCTTGCTTCCATAATTACATCTTCTGAGTAATAAGATGTGTAATGAAATGCTCTCTTGCCTCCTGGCAATTCACCCGTAGGCTCTGGTATTGCACCTCTTTTTACTAGTCTTGGAATATGCTTCACATGACAGTTTAGAAGTTGTGCTGTTTCTTTGACTGTAAACGCTTTCTTTCTTTTCTTTTTAAATTCAACAATGGTAGTAGTCATTGTTTCATCTTTTGTTTTGTTGTACAGGGTAACTATTCCTGCCGCCCTGCTAGTGTGAACTATTTTAACTAGATCACCATTTAAAAACCATATTTTTGTTTTGGGCTTAACTACAGGCTTGAGATTGAGGTTCCCGATCTCATCTGCTCCATTTTTAGAAGCCATGATGCCTTCCTATCTTTTTTAGTAAAGTTATGGTACATCTCTCTTTTACCACACAGTATACAAAAAAGTTCTATATGATTTTTAGAGGTGTAGGCTCTATCAATAAACACCCTTCCTTTACACTTTCTACATGTTAGCACAAGAATAAATTATACACTAGAGGAAACGCCTACTGCCATAACATTCAGGGAAACATCTACAGATCCAGAAGAATTAAATCTAACAGATATTGTGGCACCTGAATTACTTACTGAGTTAACAGTTACAAGAACGTCTTTACTAACTGGGTTTTCATCAGTGCTAACAGGGCTAGCAACAACTATTGGTGGATAAGAAAATGCTGCATCTCCGAAGGAAACGTCTATTGTTTCCACCTGACCTTGATCTACAACAGATTGTTGTTGAACTATAAAATTACTGGCAAATACTATTAAATTTGATGTTCTAGTATTAACTACCCCATTTGACGTTTTTACCTTACTTAGTCTTGTTGCAGAATCATTTACCTGACTAGCAATATCATTTACTACGCTAACAAGTCTATATATATAGGGAACATCTAATGGCTGGCCTATATCTGGTTCACTTATACCTGGCATATTTTCTCCTGTAATAATTATACCATCAGGATATCGCAATAGATCCAGAGTAGGATCTAAATGGAAGTCCTGTTATTGACCCAACTCCAGAGGGTGTTCCAGAAAGGGTTATTCTATTACTATTATTTTTTGCATCGTTTTCTGTTGGATACAAAGAAATATTAAAATAGTCAATGACTCTTATATAGTATATTGTAGAATCAATTAGACCCCCTATTGCGGAAGAAGACTCATACAAAACACTAGATCCAGTAGAAAATGGATTTCCTTTTTCAAAGTATAAAGAACTATTTGAGATATCTATCGTGGTGGAGTCCTGATTGAATGATGTTGTTTCTTCATATCTCATCAGCGGATTTGAAGGCCTCAATATCTCAACGTACAGATATCCAGGAACTAAATTGCTAACATTGTTAGTGTTTGGATCTACATATGGATATGTAGAGGGAACGTTTATGCTTAACGAGGTGGTAGATATTCTTTCTTTATGTATCCACTCTGATTCATTTTGTGCAGAACTATCTGCCCATTTTATCCAAATATCATACTCTGATATTTCGTCCAGCAATGACAACCCTTCATTTACTTTTTTATACACAGAAACAGCATCCCAGGTGGTGCTTATGAAAGAAGAGCCTACTTGCTCCACTATCAAAAATCCTGGAGAATCTATGCTTCCTGGTTGATAAATTAATTCTGGATCTACAGAGTACATGGGGGAAAAGGCAGACCTAACATTTCCATCTTCTGAAACTATTCTATATCTTACTTGATACTCTTTTGTAAAAGTATTTATATTAGGCATCTGTTTATAATTAAGTTTAACTATTTTTGACATTAGGTTACTCCTATGCCGAACCTAAACTCAACAAAGTTGTTAGAATTTCTATACTTAATTATTGGATAACCATCAACTGTCCTTGTAGAAGAATATCCAACCATTTTATATAGTGGATTAACTGTTGAAACGTTGTCTATTCTTATTCCGTCTAAAGCAACATAGTGTTCGTCTGAACCTACCAAAGAGCCTACTCCTTGAGTTGTAACTTGGCAGTAAATTTTAGCAACAGTTATCTGATCCGAAGAAAAATCTGGAGTATTAATTAAATCTGATACTGGAAAAGAAATAACCTTATATCTGTCATTTGTTAAAGCATAAGAGGGTATATATATTTCTGCTTTTGCAAATCCAACATCTTTATTCAACTCGTTTCTTAGAAACTCAATCAATATTTTTACATATTCTGGAGTCCCTGATCCGATAGAAGTTTTATCTATTACGCTAAAAGCAAAACTAATAATATCTGATGGATTGTTCTTTGATATGTTTAAACTGATGTTCTTGAGATGAATGTGCTTAGACATAAAACCTTCTTCATCTTCTTCTGGAGTCCACGTTCCAGTCTTCCATGCTATTCCTCCGTTTGTCGTACCTGCGGCTACGGGCTTTGTTATAGTAAAACTATTAGAGGTTACCGATGTAACCTCTGCTGAAACAAAGTCAAAATTAGAATCAGCGCATCCCGATATTGTCACATTGTCTCCTATAACAAAAGTGTTTGAAGAAGATGTAGAGGTATATTCAACCAAGGTTCCATCAGATGATGCGGAGGAAATGTTGAAGTCTATAGACTCTATATTTGCAGAATCACCTCTTACAAAGATTGAATTATTTAAAAATCTTGGACCCTCTTTTCTATTTCTTCTTTCTGTTTCTTCCAAAAGTGCATGTTCATTATTTATCTTAAAAATCTTTAGACCATTATCTTCCACAACACCATTTGATCCTAAATCCGAGAGCAATATAACTGGTTCTATTGTTGAATCGTGCGCTTCCCAGTTTTCTTCAAAATCAAAGATTGTTCTGCTATCAAAGCCCTTTGCTAGTGAATTATTTGCCGAAGACCATAGTCCCACCTCAGTAATCTCGTACCTATTTTCTGTTGGAAGTTTTGCAGTAAATGCTATCTTTGTTATTCCATCCTCTTCAACGAACCCTTTTGAAATTATAGGAACCCTATTCATTTCAAAATTCATTCTTTTTTTTGTTGACGCATCACTTTGTTCTGGATCTAAAAGATCTAATGGATCTGCCCCGCAACCTATTGATATGTGGGTGGCATAAGAGGGTGCCTGCCCCAAAAGGTATTTTGATATTACTTCTTTTCCGTCGTTAGTAATCATGAGAAATCCACTAAACTAATTGTACCACTTGTGTCAACATCTATCTCAATCAACTCATTATCTCTTATATCGTCAATCTCTATAACCAAGTCGCCTGAATCATCAAAGTACGGAGTGCTCATTCCTCTACCGATTAAGTCTATTCCGAAGGTTGCAAAATAGTTAGATGATGTAGAAGAAACATTGATAAGGTTGTTTGGATTATATTTATTTCTCAATTTTGATAAATTTTTTATTGGAGAATAGATCACCTTTTTACCATCCACAAGATCTGACCTTGAAACATTTATTAATTCCATTCCAGAAATATCTTCATAGTTTAATTCAAGGACGGCTTCTGGTCCAACTGGCTCTGGTCTTGTTATTACAATATCTGGATCTGCCTGCTTTATTCCTGAAGGACTAACAAAGTTTGAGGAGGTTATCCACGGATTGGCTGGTTTTGGAGGTGGAGGAGGTGGGGGTGCTGAAGAACCTCCTCTGTATTCAGTACCCGAAGGAAATGATGGAGGTGCAGGGGTTGGAATTATAGCGGGGCTGGCATTTGTACCTGCTGGAGTTGGCGGTGCTTCTGCTAATACATTGGAAATAGTTTGTGATGTTCCACGGTTAACAGCACGATTCAAGGCAGCCTGATGATAATTTGCTGCTGCTTCCATATTTCCTTGTCTTGCTGCTTCCCTTGCTGCCCCCAAAGCAGCATTCATCTTTTCACGCCACGCCTTCATTTTATACCTCCGCCAAATATATAGTCATAGTTTCTTCTTGTAATGATTTATTATTTTCAATATTATATATTACAAATCTTTTATCGGTATCGCATATAACATCTACTCCATCATTATTTTTATAATTAATTTTAACTATGTCTCCTAATTGCAAATCAAATGTTGAAAATGTATTTATTCCTAATAGAATTTTAGGCTTGGAAACTTTTTCTATAATCCAACCCAATATTTTTTCTGCTGATTCTTCAGTCTGAATATAGGGGCTTGTTAAAGAAAAGTCTCTTATTCCGTATCTGTATCTGCTATTTATTATTTTGTTATACTCATCTCTTTGTATAAGAGGGTTCTTTAGAGTTCCATCGTCTTCATATATGGGATCTGACAAAGAAGATATTTTTTTGTAATAATCATCAACAGTTAGGGTTCTACTAGTTTCTTGCGTAAAGGCAACTCCTTGTATTCTTAAAAAGTTTCCTGTTGTATCATCAATATTTAGATTAGCGTCCGTGCAGTTAATAATAAGAAACTCTGCTCCATACGAGTTTGCATAAAATCCTGAAATAGAATACCCCTTAATTTGATTAAATGTTTTCATTATTCTTGAATACAGTGCTGGATATGCCCTATCATATTTTATGTTTAAGAAAGCCGCTTCTCTCATTATCGTTCCAAACTCATCATAATAGAGAGAATGTTCTGGACCACCCTCTGAATTTATTCCAGACAGATAAGTCTTTTGTATTATTCCACTAATTGCATACTTTTTGAAAAACTCAGGGAAATCGACCTCCTGATCCTGCCAAACTTCAGACAGGGGTTGCGCTAAAGTTACATTGCTGTTTTGAGAAACATTTGGCCCTACCGCATAAATATTCTCAAACATACACCTACTTGTTCCCCTGACAAAAAGTGCCATTGAGTTATATTCTGGAAGGGGGTCTGTGTCTACTACAGTTTGTACTTGCTTTCCATTAATAAACAAAAAGAAGGTTCTTGATTCTCCAGAATTTATGTGCTCAACAGATAAATCGTAAACTGTGGAAACATCTTCTGTTATAAATCTATTTTGTCCAGTAAATTTTCCATCATCGACTACAATTTGGGACGTTCCGCTCCACAGCCTTTTAGGTATTGCATTATTATTTTCATCTGCTTCAACCTTATAAAAGTAAACATTTGCAATATTCGTGGGATAAGCATTAGAAAGTCTAAGAGTTCCTCCAGTAGTAGAGGTTCTATTTGGAATTGCGGCCCCAGGTATGGTGTACTTTATTGTTTTTTTATTTTTATTAATTGCTGTTACCTTGTACTCACCATTTAACGGAGTTCTAGTATCTGTTGGATTTAAAGAATCTACTAGACCAGTTATCTCAACTGTTTGACCTACAACAAAATCTACTTCATTTTTTAAGGTTATTGTGACCACATTGTTATTACAAGTTGGTGCAGGGCTGCTTAAAATTTCATTAGCGGTTAACTGCTGCTTTGAAGGATTTATATAATCTTGAGCATTGCCTTCAGTCAGTGCAACTATCTCAAAGAAGTATCCAGTATTTCTTTCTTTATTAATATTTATCGCTATACCTCCAGATCCCCCCCTGATATCTAGGTTTTTGTTCGGATCATCTGCATTTATATCTTGATTTTGTAGAAAGATAAAAGATCCTTCAGGACTTTGTAATCCAGACTCTCCAGCATTTATGCTGCCTATAATTCTCATCCTGGTTCCAAAATGCTTGAATGAATCATTAAACTCTTTGTACATATAAGAAACAAAGTTTACTGGATCTACTTGCTCTGGTAAATCTGGTCCATTAAAGACTAAGGCAGAAGATTGTATCGTACCCTCCCTAGCGGTACTAAAATAATTAACCTCATTTTCTGTATAATGTTTGTTGGCTCTGAAATTTTTTATTATTCCATTTCTTGTTGAACTTTGTGCCACAGTATCTGATTCAAATACTCCAAACTCTTCAAATTCTTTTGATTTTCCAGCAACCTGATTCTGCACTGTTGTTGGATACTCTATAAATCTATTAGTTGTAAACAAGTAATCTTTTGCTTCTTGTAGGCATCCAGCGGCATATGTATTTTCAGACCAGTATTCTGAAAGCCCTGCCGTATGTTCTGTAATGGGAGTTCCAAACTGTCCTCTTCCGTGACGTTTAACTTCTCCATTTTTTGGCCTTGTTATTCCGTTTATTGTCTCATAAATTGGCTCAGAATATATTCTGACATTTCCAGTTGGATACATTTTGCCATTAAATGGTAGTTTAGAAAAATATTTTTGATATTCTTCGTTGCTTGATATCCATCTTAAGTTTCCTTCAAGGCCATCGCCTAGTACTCCAGAAATTGCGTACTCTATTGCATCGTATTTGATAATTTCTCCGTTAGCATAAAAGTATCCTTGATGAGATGACAGTGATGCTGAAGGAAAGTCTATGTTTTCTCCTAAATCAAGTATGTTGTTTATTACTTGATTGTTTTCCACTAATGGAACGTCTGAGGATAGTGTTGTGTTTAATGGAGCAGCAGTCAAGGTGTAGCCCTGAGATGTATTAGATCTAGCATTTCTAGTTCTAAGATTTTCTTTTCCTGAAATTTCCCACAGAAGGACTGGCTTATATCCATAAGTTTTATATCTATCTGTATATCTGGCCTGAGAATACTGAGAGATTTCTCTTTGAATATATCTGGTGGTAAAGTCTATTTTTCCATCATTATATACCTGCTTATCTTCTGAAGAAAGATTTATGATGTTGGGAAGTTTATCTTCTTCAATCTGACCGTACAGAATTGAATCAGTTTCCCTGCTGCTTTCCGTTTCAGGCATTAGGTATTCTTTAGACATTACAACAAGGTTGTTGTATTCATCAAAAAATATAGCAGTCTGTGAGGCAACCGCTATATCTGTTAAAACCTCTGCAACATTTTTTTGAGTTCCTGTAAAGAAAAATGGTATTATCATTTCAGACTCATTATCTATTCTTTTAAAAACATAGTTGCTATAGCCAATGTAATCCAACAGCAAACTAACAGCATAACTAATTGAGCAGTCAGGTATTAATAATTCTGGTGCCTTCATTGATTCTAAAAAGAAAAATAGATCTCTTAGTTCAAAGGATATGGTACCAGTCTGTTTCGAAACGCTAGGAAAGGAGTCTACATACATAGACTTTATTGGAATATAATAATCATAATTTTCAACATTTCTAACTATTTTATAAAAATTAAATTTTATCCTCTTGTCTACATAACTAGAAAGAATGCTTCCAGTTTTTGATTCTATATCAAATGTGTTGTTAGGGTTAAAGGAAAAATCATCATCAAAAATATCCATGGAACCGATTGAAGCAAAAATTCCACCCACGGGAATTGAGGCATTTCCTAGGTCTGACATTGTTTTTGTAATATTAAAAGAAGAAACTTTGTCTGATAAATCAAAAACAATTCTTGGAGACATTTCTATTAGGTCAAAGGTGCATCCTTCTCTATTCATACTTTCTACTACAATTCTTATCCCGCGAATAAGATCAAATTCTCTAAATTGTGTTTCACCTGATCCATTAATAAAATATTCTGGGTTTGTTGCCTTTGTTAGTTTATGACTTCTAACATCAAAGTTTTGATTAGAGACTGCCCAATAATATTCTGGCCTTACGGATTCCCAATTTGTTCCGTCATATACCTTTAACGTTCCCCTCTCTTCTTCCGAGGTTTTAATTAAATAGGCCGATCCATAACTTGCTTGATCTGGAAGAAAAGATTCATCTGTAATTTCTCCAAAATAAATGTAATTGTTTTCATACTGCACTGGCAATCTTAGTCCATAAGATAATTCAACATACCCATCGCTGCCTATCAAGGTGTTTCCGTTGGCATCCCTATAGTTCTCATCAAAAGATGCGGCCTCCACCCATTCAGTATCTTTAAGAACCTCAATCCTCCATCTTTTTGGAGTTGTTTGATTATTTTGCCCATACAATGGATCTTCAATTTCAACGCCATCATATATAAAACTACCCAGATTAACGTCACCCACATTTGTTTGCATTTTAAATATTAGTCTGTTTGCTGGAACATTTTCTTTGTAAACAACAAATGGTGCAGCATCGTATATATAGTAATTTCCTAAAGAAGATGGACGAGATATTCCAAACTCTTCTTCTTGATTATTTTCTAAATCATTTCTATACGAGGTCCAGTATTTAAAAAGATCTTTTCTGGAAGACATATAGTATCTTGGTCTATTAGAAACGCTTAAAATTTCCTGAGATGTAAAATTTCTATCTCCTGTATCTAAATATTGATTACCACGCTGACCCAAATATAACAACTTGTTTATTCCTGACCTTGGCCTATTTTCAAGTAGACAGTCCTTTAAAGAATATAACAACTTCATTTTTTCATTATTTTTTGTAAAACTAATTGGTCTATCTTCATTGTCTGATAGATTGCTTACAACTATGTTTGAATCTGTTGCTCCAGTGTAGTATCCACCTTCATCAATTGGATCATAAGACCTTGGCAATTCGGAGAATTGTCCACCTTCTGTTCCTGGCCTATATCTATAGTTACCTATTTTTTCTAAATTGTTAGAGTCATTCATGTTAATTTCGCCAATAATTATTGACTCTGTTGAAATTGTGTTAGATGTTTTTAAATGATTGTTTAGTTCTTCTGATATAAACATTATGCTTCTTCCATGCTAAGACTTATGTTCCACATATCAAAGCCAGAAGATGTTCCGCTTCCCCAAGACTGACCTCTTTTTTCTACTTCGTAATCAAATGCAGAAAAATACATTTTAAGAATGTGAGTATATCTATTCAAGTTTCCAGCCCCATCTTTATCGTAAGATAAAAATACCCAGAAGGCTCCTACGTTAGACTCATACCAGTCAAGAAGTTCTGCGCCACCCGCTCCTCCATCAACTGTGTATTCTTCTGGATTAAATCCTAAAAAACTTCCTGTGCCAGGTTGTACAACATCTTCTTGATTAAGTTCGCCATCCGTATATTCTGGAGCGGAGGAATAAGATCTGGAGGGTAGCCGTGACCATGAGCAAGATAAATTAATCTTGTCAGCAGTATGATAGGATCTCATTGATCCATTAATCATTCTTTGTCTTATTTCAATTCTTTGCTTAGACACATTAAATGGGCTTCTGTTGTGATCTGAAAGTATTATAAAATCTGTGCCCTCATCTCCTGATGGAACATATATGCCGTCTGTCAGCAATCCTGGATTATTGGAAAAGATAATAGCCTGCGGTCTTTGAAATTTAATCCTATTTCTCATATATCCACTAGTTGCCACGATTACTCCTTATATTATGGCTCTGTAGTTGTCTCATTTTAACCATAACCCTGTTTGCAATTTCGTCTGCTGACTGATTGGAGCCATTGATGGAAAAATTCATATCATATACATTATACACTGGAGCACTTATGCTAGAAATATTTGAAACGCTTACATCTGCTGGAGACACATTAGATGATCTTTCTGGTGCTCCATAACCTGGCATAGAGAAGGAACCCATGTTTATATCATGCATCATTGACTGACCATATTTATTTACCATTGCCTTCCTAATTACGAACTCTCCAGGAGTGAGCATTGCTGGAACTGAGTCTCTTGATCCATTTCCTGCTACCCCGCCCACGGAGTACCCCTTTATTTTTCCTCCTTTTGAATACCCCTCTACTATTCCTCCAGCGTAGGACTTTGCTGCTTTCGCTCCATTAAATTGACTTAACATTCCAAGGGCGGAGAAGATTGATCTTGTTACATCATCCCAAGAATCTGACAGGTCATCTGCTTTTATCCTTGCTCTATTTGTCATGTCTCTAATCTCCCCAGTTACCTTTTGGCTTGCCCCCTCTAAATCTAGAATTCTATCTAAATGATTTTGTTTTGCTTTTAGTGGACCATTAACATGATCAATTTCTAGGTTAAGTTTTCTTAAATATTCGTTTTGCAAATTATTTTGTGTTTCCAATGGCTCAATTTGTTCATCAAAAATTTGTTTCTTTTCAACATTTCTGTCGTATATTAAATCTTCAATATTTCTTATTTGCATGTCAAGGGAGTATTGTTGATCTTTTAGCGGAATCATTTGCTGATTTCTTTGGTATATCATATCCTCAATCTGTCTTATTTGCAATGAAGTTTGATAAGATTGTTCTTTTATGTTTGCAATTTGTCTTTCTGCCTGATCTCTTGTTAAACCATCGGATGTTCTTAGGTTTGAAACTTGATTTTCTAAACCAGCCTCTAGTCCAGAAATCAACTGCCTCTTTGAAAACTCTGCGGAGCCTGCACGCATTTCTTGTGCTGCGGCAGTAGCCGAATAAATGTCCCCTTCAGAAATTGCCCTAGATATATTTAGTTGCTGTTTTTGTTGATTAAGTATATAGTCATTTACATCTGCTACCTTTTCAAGTTGCTCAACTCTTTTTTGGTGGCTATCCCTAAGTTCTTGTTCAATTTTTGACATATCATCAAGTTCTTTAGATAGTGCCTCAGATTCTCTAGACCTTATTTCGTCTTGCCTATTTAACAATTCTATTCTTCTTTGATCCATTTCGTTGGCACGATCAAGAACCTCAATCTGTCTTTCAAGCATTTCTTGCTGTCTTGATAATCCTTCTATTCTTTCTTCGTCTATTTCATTGAGTTCTTCTAATTCATCAATCTGCTTTTGTATAACCCTTATGCTTTCCTCCCTCTTTGAAATCTCTAGTTTCATCATTTCTGGGAGCATTCCGTGGGTTTTTTCAAATGCATTAATTAAATCATCTTCATTTTTCTTTATCTGTAGTTCCAAAGAATCTATCATTGCTTTTGTAGCCTGCTCTTGAGCCTCAAACTCCGTTTGCGTTTCCTCAGCAAGTTTTCTCTTTGCGTTTGCTAATTTTTGAACCTCTTTTACAAGTTTGTTGTACTCTTTAGACCCCACCTTTACTTTTGCAAAAGATGAAATAAATTGTTCATCGTTCATAACGATATCTTGAAGTTCTGGAGAAAGCCCCTTTATAGCCCTGGCTGCTGCTGTTTTTTCTTTTGTTTTTCCCTTTTCTCGTCTTAGGCTTTCTACTGTCTGACCTAAAGAATCAAGCCTTGATGCTTCACTTAATTTTTTAATTTGTTCTCTGTTCTTTTTAAGCAGTTCTTTTGCATTTTTTAGACCTTCTGGGCCAGTGCCCAGTGATGAAATAATATCTTCAGATAATCCCCTATTTCTGAGTTTTTGGAAAGCACCAAGGAACTTTCCACGATTCTTCATGTATCCTTTAAGACCCTTTTCTGCATCAAGGTAGAGTTTTGCATTAGCATTAATATTGTCTATAAAGTCTTCAAGGAAGGATTTTTCTGCTCCACCAGTACCGTCATCGCCACCATCTCCATCATTGCCGCCCAAACCATCTATACCAGACTGCACAAGATTTTCAATCTCTCTAAGCCCTTGGCTTTGTTGCATTGCAGCACCGCCGTGTGCTCCACCACTAAAAGATTTTGCGTATTTTGTTTCATTTACTTTCAAATCTAATTGTGCTTGTACCTCAAGTTTTAACAATATTGCTCTTTTAACAAGATCTGGCAAACTATCTATTTGTTTATAAGAAAAATTAAACTTATCAAAAACTGATGAAAATTGATCATTGGCTTTAATTATCTTAGAAATATTTTTCTTTTTACTCAAAGATTCCCAATTATCGTTTGCCCTTTTTAGATCAATTAGGTTTACCAAATCAAAATTAAAGTTGGCAGAAATTTCTGAATTTTCAGCAATAGAATTTATATACCTCTCCATTTTGCTTAAATTTTGTTGCGCTTCTTGATCTCCATTTATTGCAATATTCATTGCTTTTTCTTGCAAATTAGGAAATTCTGAAAACCTTGTTGTTGCCATTAACAATCTATTAATCTCTGACCAATTTTTTGGATCTGAATTAAATTCCGCCATTATTTTTTTATTAATATCTTCTGGAAGATTAGACATTTCATTAATTAATTGTATTAGCCTAGGAATATCTTGTGGTGAAGCCCCCTGTAAAATTATTTCAGCCTTTGCTGCTAAATCAACATCTTGTGCCAATCCTGAATAAAAGGAAGCAATTTCTTCTGGAGTAACAGATTCCTCTGCCAGCCCCACCTTGATGCCCATTTTTACAACATCTTCATCTGCTCCTTCTACTAATGCTGTTATAGACTCCGCTGCTGCGCTTGCTTGATTGTTAATTGCATCAATTTCTTCTTGTGTTTTACCTAAAGTGGTTAATGTTTTATCAAAAGCATCATTGAATTGTTGAACGCCACCGTCTGCTTGCAACAAATTTGTAAATGCTCCAGATAGGCCCTCTCTTGCTCCCTCTATTTTTCCAGTTAAAACTGAATAATTTTCTAAATCAACAAGCCCTTCTCTAAATCTTATATTTAAGTTATCTTGTGCTTGTGCAAGTTTTCCAATATTATTTATTGCTGGTCCAACAAAATTTAAAACATCGTCCATACCAAGAACAACCCTGGTTAGGCTTTCGGTAGACTCTTTCATTTCATTTGTTTTAATTCCAGCATCTTCTAATGCCTCACCATATCCTGGACCAACGGCTGCTTCAATAGCGTCGTCAGCAACCTGTTCTGCCTGCTCATCTGTCAATTTAACACTAGGATCAAACACAATATCTGCGGAAGTCATTTCTCTTGTGTTTTCTTCAATACTTTTTGCAAAACTTGCTGTCAAAGATTCTGATCTTTTTACAGACTCGTTTATAACATCAACAAATGCATTTTCTATTACTTTTCCATCATTCTTAACTGCATCTCTAATAGACATAACCAGTCTATGTCCTAATGCTGGTGAAGAGAGTTCAATGCCGAGTGCCCTAGCCATAGTTTTTGCTTGTTCAGGGGTCATAATTTCAAATGCTACCCCTTGCAAAAGTTCCATCTTTAATGCATTAAACTTTTCTTCCATTGAAAGACCAGATACTCTTTCAATTATTGCTTTCCCTGGGCCTTCTCTTAAAAATTCTTGTGATTCTGATACCCTTTCTTGTTCTTCTTCTGTAGTTACTCCTTGCAATATTTGTCTAAATCTTTCAGTAGGAAGCATTGTTCCAAATTTTTCTGCAAAAGATCCTAGAGACTGTATTGATCCATCTAGTGCCACGATATAATCTACTGTTTTTTGCCTTGCGGCATTAACCCTATCACTCCACAACTTCATTCCAATGCCCACTGATGCCACGGCAGCGGCAGCAAGGACTATTGGATTAGCCAATAATGGCAAAACCATTGTTAAGCCCTGTATTCCAAAAACCAGGGGGAGTGCCTGTTGAGCAATTTTGCCTAAAGAGTTGTCTGCCATTGATGCAGCAAACACAAGACCATCTAGTGCAAAAAATGCTCCTTGCATCTTCCCACTACCGTTTTTAAGTGCCCCACCAAACTTTGACACCCCCCCCTTCAATCTTGAAAATCTTTTCGCTACTTGACCAGATTGTTTTCCAACATTATCTAAATTATTTGAAGCATTCTTTGTTGCCTTAATTAAGTCATCTTGAACAGATTTTGGAGCAACTGGCAAAGGATCTCTTTGTTGGCCCTGTGTTGGTGTAGTAGGCTGTAGCCTTCTTTTACCCTTATATGGTGCGGCAGGGAATAGAGCGTCATCATCTTCAAATTCCATCATAAGTTGGCCTTCTACTTCTTGGGCCAACTCTCTTGCTGCCGCAGTTGCTTGTGGAGTAGATCTCTTAATACCCTTTGCAACACCTTCTGGAATTGAATCTGCAACATCTGCTGCTGCTTCTGATGGAGAATTGGCCCTAAGATCTGTTCTTATTCCACCAATTACGCCCTGTGACATAGCAATTCTTTCTGCTGCAATTGCTGGATCTACTGACCCCATTGCTGCCCTTCCTTCAGCGGCACCAATTGCTCCTTGTGCATATGGAACAAATTGAGGGCTTATTTTAGCAAACTCTCCATTTGCCTTTTGTACAAGAATTGCATTTCTTTCTGCGTCTTCAACAATTCTTTGCAAAACTCTAGACTGTATATCAAGTTCTTCGTCTGTTAGTGCTATATTTCCTCTTACTTTTTCAAGTATTGTTAATCTTTGATCTTCTGAAACAGATGTGTCAGCAAGATCCATTAAATATTGTTCATAAATTGCTCTATTGTTTTCTGAGGTTGCAAGCATATTTGATAATTGATTCTCTACTCCTGATTGCGGCATCCATAATCTTGCATTCCAAGACTCTCTTTCAAGTTTTTGTGCATTGGTTAGTTCAACTATGTGCGCCCTATCAATTCTAGATGCCTCTTCTACTTGTGCTGCCCTCTTTATGTTTAAATCATTTATTTCTTCTTGTGTTTGTGCATTGGCAACAAGATCGTCATAGTAGTTGTTAATGGAAGCAACAGCACCGTCTGCTGCTGCCTGCGCCCTTGCATACTCTTGTCTAATTAATTCTTCGTTGTTTGCTCTTTCAGCGAGATCTTGTCTAAGTTGTTCTTCGATAGATCTTCTTTCTCCAGCCTTAGAAGCACTGTATTTGCTTTCTCCAGCCATTCCTGAAATTTCAGGGAACTGGCTACTCTTAAGGGCTTCTGCTTGCTGCACCATGCCTTTTGTTAATCCTTGAGTTTGAGAAAGATCTTCAAGTATTTGCTTAAATGCTAGTCTAACATCATCTCCAGCACCTGCCAGATCATCTGCCATTGCTTGTATTCGATCAATGGAAACCTGTCCATATGCTGCTGGTATATTAACGCTACCTAGTCTTCCAAAGGATATATTGCCCTCTGTTCTTCCTCTTGCATATTTACCAATCTTTCCTTCGTTAATTGCAGCAAGAAGTGGCGCAAATTTCTTTGATGCATCAGCATTAATGACAAATTCTCCAGGAGTTAGAAGTGCTGGCTCTGTATCTTTATTTCCTACACCTCCAACGACACCTCCAGTAGCCATTGTTGCTGGTGTAACTGGTCTTCTAAATCCTTGTGGTAGATTAGATGCTGCTGCATTTGCTCCAGCAACATATCTTCTGTATGCTGCTGATAGTTGATCTACTGCCTCTCTTTGAATGTTAAGAGATCCTGTTAAAGATGTTGTTTGTCCTTCTAAAGATGCTGCGGCTGCTGCTGCATCTAGTTGTTCTCCAGAAAGATACTGTGCTGCTTCTGCTCCATATCTAAGCCTATTAAAGAATGTGTTAAGTGTTCCAAAACCTTTTACCAAATTACCAAGTAGGTTTCCAAAAAGACCAACGAGCATCAGAACAGAGGGAACAACAATTCCCACGCCAGCGGCTAATATAGCAACAAAGTTTTTTACAGTTGGACTTAGTTCATTAAATTTTTCAAGCAAGTTGCCTGCGGCATTAATAATTGGTGTTGCAATCTTTAGGAAGGTTTCACCAATAGGCGCAATAGCCAATTTAAGTCTTTCTACCGCTCCTGTAAACTTTGTTCCAATTGCTTGCTCTACTACACCTAATTCGTTTTCTGCTGTTTCAGCAAGTTGTTCTACCGACATACCCGCCAAATCGAGTGCCCTTGCTGACTGAGATGCCTCGTCCGTAATGTTGTTAAACAGGGCACCGATTCTTGCATACTGCCGCTTACCAAATATTTCGCTTAAAAGTCTTTGCTGTGCAAGTTCATCAAGACTTTCCATGGCTTTTGCAAGTTGCATAACTGCGCCAAGAATGTCTCCTTGATTTGCCTCAACTATGCCATCTAGATTAATTCCTAGTTCTTTAGCCATGGAGGATGCGCCTGATGTTGGACTAATTAATCGTGCGAGAGAAGTCTTAAGTGCATTGGCACCTTCTGCCGCTGTTACACCACCTTCACGCATAGCAACAAGCATGACCGAAAGATCTCTAACGTCGCCACCCAAAGATTGAATTACTGGGGCAACGCGAGGAATGGCACCAGCGAAATCTTGAATGCTAAGAACTGTTTGGTTTTCAACAATGTTTAGATAGTTAACTGCGTCGGCAAGATCCTCATTAGACAATTTAAATGCATTTTGCAGTGTAATGGTTGTTCTCATTGCCTCTGATTGTTCCATTTGACCAAGGACCGCTAGCCTTGTGGCCTCTTGTGTCTGGGACATAAGATCTTCGCCTCTGAAACCAGCCTGTGCAGCAACGTTTGCAGTTTCCATTGTATCTGTAATGGCGATACCATACTTAGTTAGTTCTTCGCTAAGACTTCTAACTGCTTCAAGATTTTCCTCAACCTCAGTGGTTGTGGTAAAGATATCTCCATAAACCTTTTTGAAGGAAATTGCCTGCTCTTCAAGATCCATAAAAATCTTTGATGCTGTGGCACCAAAAATTGTTAAAGGTACGGTAAAGCCAACCATTAACTGACGACCAGCCCACTGAGTATTCTTGCCCCAGTTTACAATGCTCGTCCCACCGTCACGGAGAAGTTTATTAAAAATCTGCATTTTTTGAACAGATATTGCGGCTTCAGCATTAAAAAGGTTTAAGGGTCTTGCCAAAAGTGATTTTTGCATACCCCCTTGAGCCTCGCCCAAAGCAATGTATTGAGTCTGTAGACTTCTTACTCTTTCTGTGGCAAGACGAGTAATTTTCTCATTTTCTTGTGTAAATATTTTTCCAAAATTTTTACTAGATGCCGCCGCATACTTAAAATATTGTCCAGTAGAAAGTTTATTTTTGTCTATTGCTGTCTGTAGTCTTGATACTTCAGTAGCAGAGGTTCTAATTGATGTGCTAAATTGACGAGAAGATCCAATTTCTGCCTGAAAGTTACTAAGAAGACCTCTTTGTGCAGCAACAGCCTGAGCATTACTTTGAATTACAGACTTGTTAAATGAAGATATTCTAGTTTGTAAGGATTGTAGACTAGACAATGCCTCTGATGTATCAAGATTAACTCTGATACTAGCGTTTACATTGTTTTCCACAGATAAGCACCTCTATCTAATTATACACTACTGCATTGGATTTTTTGGTCCACCTTCCCCATCTTTTACAGAAGTATATTCTAAGCCATTATTGATTCCAATTCCTGCTTTTGCAGCAGTGCTTCCTTGCAAAGACAAAACATCATTAGAGTCTTTGGTTTGACCTCCACTAAAAACTCTGGCCTTAAGGTCTTCCCATTCTTTTTGACCACGCTCTTTTCCATCAGAGGAATTAACACTTTTATCAATGTCTATGCCCTGAATGGCAGCAAAGAACTTTCGTTCTTCATTTTCTTTTTCCCTTTTAGCAATAAGGATAGAGGTGAGTTCTGCCATGCAAAGATTATCCTCTAATTCTTGATAATCTTTCCATATTCCTAAAATAAAAACTTCAGACTCTATTTTGGCGAGATCTAGTTCGTCCCAACTATCCCCGCCGCCAGTGCGTTTCCCGAATCATCAAACTTAATTCCCGACGCTGCCTCAATAATCTTGTACAGGGTTGGAAGGTCTATGTTGTCTTCAAGGGCCTCTCTATCTTCAGCAATTGATGGATTGTATTGCTTCATAGCAATCTGAACACAATCAACAAGTACGTCCATCGACTTATCGTTATCATCTGCAACATCTTCAAGGGCAGAGAATGTTTTCATAAAATGTCTCAAAAGGGAGATCTTTAGAGGACGCATACTGATTTTTGTACCATCAATCAGTTCAAGTTCGGTTGTTTCATAAACAGTTGTAGCCATTTTTTTCCTTTCTTTTGACTTTATAGGAGAATTATAGCATGACAAAGGCCCCCTTCGCATTCGCGGGGGGCCAGTGCCAATTTATTTAATTTTAGATTATGCAGGTGCCGCTACAGTTCGGTCAACAATCTTTCCATAGGAACCTGTTGAGTCTTCTGGTAGCAAACGGAATGATACCTCAAACATTGAAGGCTCATCTCTTTTTGCTGAAACAGTAACATTGTCAATTGACAATGCACGGTAGGCAATATAGATTCTCTCAATGTAATCTCCTGGATCACAGTCTCCCGTGCCTGGTCCTACTGCAACCATACCTCTTTCAACTGGGCACTCTCCAATTGCTCCAGCAGAAAGGTTGAGAATTGATGCAGTGGCATTTGAGCCACCGTCTGCCTTTAGTGGTCCATCAACAGTAGCATCGGCATCGTAATCTGCTGATGGTGCTGCAATGGCTACTAGAAGGTTCTCTAGTGTTGCTTCTGCAAATGCGGTAGCAAGATTAACCTGCATACCTTGCTTGTACAACTTGGCTACGTCAAGAACCTGATCTACCTGGACCTCACCAAAATCTGGCTGGAACTGCAACTCTAGACCATTCATGGTGTAACCGATGTTACGAACAAGTGCTGCTCCAGCAGAACCTGATAGTGTCTCCAGGTACTGCTCTCCTGCAACAAAGTCTGGAAGTGCTGTACTAGGGGAAAACTCTGTTCCTGTGCTGACGAACATTGCGGCTGCGCCTACAATGATTTGTCTAGAATCTCCGCGTGTATATGACATATATTTCACCTCTTTTTATATTTTTTTTATATCTATGGGGCGTTTCCTCTCTTCAATTATACATCATTTTATAGATAATCTTCAAGAGAGGTGGTGAAATGATAACATGTATCTACCAAAAACTCTGATATATAGTTTGGCCTAGACGTTTCTTCTCTTTGTCCACCATCTGAACTGGGAGCACCCGACCTTGATTGATACACTCTTAGGGTATGAAAGAATACTGGATGAACATCGTTTCCCCCATTATTTCTTATCCAATTATTTATATCTTTTGCAGAATCATCTTCTCTGTCTAGTATTAACTGAAATGCTGCTGTCCACTGCAAAGTCTCTACTGGCTTTGCCTTTAGATAATAAAGAAAACTTTCTCTTTTCTTTACATAAAATGGCTCAGAAGAAAATCTCATAACCCTGTCATAAATAAAATATGGCTTGTTTTCCCATTGTTTTTGTCCAGATGCTGAATCTCCAATGGGAAAAAATGGAATTTTGTTTCCATACCTACTTGTTTTTGTTAGTGTTGGATCTATAGTTTTCATGGTATCCCATAAGTACCCGTTTATAGCAAGTGGTGGCACTCCTAATTGTTCAAAACTCATATCATTCCTACCTCATCAATATCCATATATTTTCTTCCAGCAATTTGACCAAGGGATCTTCCTGCCCCCTTTGATGCTTTAGAGAAATAATCTAAAAACTCTTTTGGCCTTTTTAGGTCATTAAATATTCCAGATTGATTTAAAACAATTGCAGAAAAATAAGAATCAAAGAATTCTTCTATTACTCTACCAAAACTTCCAGCAACTTCGTCCCCTCCTGGGTTTGCCACAAAAACAGATTTGACTGTGAATACTGGCTCTCCATCAACTTCAAATGCTAGAACGTCTGCATCCCTTGGCTCTATCTCCACAGATATTCTATTTTCCATAATGTTGGCTTTATCAACAAAGGGAACCCTTGATCCTTCATTGACTGATGTTGATGGCAAAAATTTGCCGTAAAGAGTTATTGTGTCTTTTGTGGCACTACAATCAATTTCAAACAATCTTGAGTTTGGATCTCCCACCCTGTCCCATTCATAAACATGGTGTAAGGACTCTGGGGAAACCTTTGCTCTTGAATCAATGTATCTTTTTAAAATCTCTGCTGTAATGTCTGAAAGTTTTTTATTAAAAACCACTCTATTTTTTTGTGCGCCATCTAGGAATCCATAGGAATACTCTATAGAATTTCTTATTTTTAAATTTAGATCATTTGCGTCAAACCTTATTCCTAATGTCATAGTTCATCAAGTGCCTGTGTGTCTGATCTATTAAAAAGTATTTTCCAATACTCTATTTCATTCCATGGATTAACGTATGGTTCTACAGCAAATATTTCATAGACTGTGGATAGTCCATCTCTATCCCCCGCCGCTTCAATAAAGTAGTGTTGGGAGGTCTTTATATCTCTAATATTGGTAACAAGAATACTAGTTATTGGGTGATATATTCCATTAAGATCAATTCTGGGATCTAGTTTTGATCTTCCAATTAGTTTGTCCTCATACTCATTAAATTTTCCAGTCTTTAGGGCTTCCTTATCTACCGAACCCAATACTTCTGCATATCCAGAAAGTGTTTGATTCCAAGACCAAATATTTTCTTCTATGCCATACTTATCTTGTTCCTGTGATGCATAGTAAATATCAAAATTCATACTGAATTTAAAATCTGAACATGCCTTCATCATAGAACACCTATTTTGTAAAAATTGCTTCTGTGCCCCTGCAAAATTTGATCAACTATTCTGTTTCCTGTTCCTGAATAAACTAGGTCATCGTACTTAATAGTAAACTGATCTGTTTTATATTCCTTTATATATTTATCAATATGAGAAGTTCTTCCACAATTAATGTCGTCTATCAATAACTTTGTTGCCTCTTGAATGTCTAGTGGAACAACTGGGTAACCAAATTCACCAACAATGGTAAAATCATATCCGCTAGGGAATAAGTCAAACTCTCTAATCTTTGTTAAAGCGGCAATTGGATCATCTGAGTCATTGTAAAGATTAAAAGAGTCTGATGCGGCTAGTGGCAGGGCCACTGGTTTTGATTCAGATCTATTGTAAAGTCCATACTGCTGTATCGTTATTGCTGAATTGTCAGAAGTTACAAAATATGAATCTTGAACTACGCTAGCACTTGCAAATCTATCATAAACCTTTAGGTTGTTTCTATATACATAATTAATTCTGTTAATTCTATTTGGAACAGCCAAGTAGTCTCCTCCGAGACCTGTAATGTCTACTGAATCATATGTATAATAAAATCCACCAGTCACTCCATCAATTATTGATCTGGCTATTCTTTCATTATATATTGCCTCTTGATCTTCCCCCGCTGTATTTCCTATTGCATATGGATCTACATATGGACGCTTGATGGAAAGATTATCTATTACTACGGTGTTTTCTGGATTTTCATCTACATCTAATGAAAAAACATTTACTGCGTACTCATCATCAAACTTTTCAAAATATTGATCCAGTTCTTGTGAAATATTGCCACTAGAGTCAGAGGTTACGTCATACGAATATAGCAAAACGGAGTCTGTGCCATAAATTCTTAAAAGGTAGTCTGTCGATGGAGTTAAACCAGAGTATTCAAGGGTTAATGGAAACTCTGATGGTTGTCTTAGAAATATCATGCCTTACCGTAATAAGTGGCAACTTCTTCTGGCGTTGCCTTACGAACGCTTTTTCGTGTAAGCCACTTTTCGGCAGCCTCCTTTGTAATAATATTGTAACCTGATTTTAAGTCTCCTACGCCCATCCAATGCAAATTTTTTTCTGAAAACAAAGCAATCTTTTCAGACTCCTTTTTGTTTTTAACTTCTGCTTTAACTGGTCTTTCTGCTGACCTTACAGAAATAACTTTATCATCATTGGCATGTACGTTAGATTGCGGAGAAATCTTAGTCTTTGATGGTGTCTGGATAACAGTTTCTGAATACTCTTCTGCTACAGAAATTCCCGCTTCAATATCCATAATTATGGCTAAAATCTTTGTCTTTGTTTTTGCGTCACCTAAATCAATGCCGTTTTCTTTTGCATATTCTCTAAGTTGCTTGGCTGTCTTTGATGATAGATGCTCCATTAATCCTCCTATGTCTAATATCAATTATATCAGAATATGCTTGAGGGGGGTAGGTTTTTGTCCTACCCCCCCACAAGTTAGTGTATTTAGTTATCAGGAAGGATCTGAAGCAGCATCTGCGTAAGCAACTGCGTCAAGTTCTTCCCATGTGATGCCCAGACGGACGAATACTGTGTACTCAATTGTGTCCTTCTTGGCCTGGTACTCACGGTTAACTGTGATATCGCGCTGGAAGCCCCATACACGGTTGCTTGGGAATGTCAAATCGACATAATCAGCAGGGTAGTAGGGAACCTCTAGAACATCGACACCAAGAACGCGAGTAACGTTAGCACCACCGAATGTCTGGCCTGCACCGTCAAGGTATGCCTGACGGTTACGCTCTGTGCCAGCAACGCGGGGATCAAATGCTGCTGCGATAGCATCAGCAAGTGTGCCATTGTTAGCAACGATTCCTGCGAATGCATCAGTACCTGCGTAGAACTTAAGATTGCTCTTAACTGCGCGGTACTTGCGTGGCATTGCATAGATGATCTGCTGCATTACCTCTGGTGTCCAAGCGTTGTTGGAAACTGTAACGATTGCTTCATGAGCATCGCTTCCGCTTGTAACCTGATTAACGAAACCATTCATAATTCCTAGGAATGGATCAGATCCTCCATCACCATTGATGGCAAGATCCTCAATATCGTTAGCAAATGCATTAGTCATCAAACGTACTAGGTGATCCTCAAGTGCGCCACCTTCGATATTATCCTCAAGTGACTCAGTTGAAACCTCCCAGTCAAGGCGGATCTTAGTTGTTGTAAGTTCTACCTTGGTGAATGTTGCACCAGCGTTGTCGTATGTACCGAGTGCTTGTGAAGCAGCACGAATTACACGCTCTCCAACGTTGACCTTTTCGATCTCCATTGTGTTTGCACGCATTGTAACTCTACGACCGTCATTGGCAAGAACGCTTGCGTCCCATACATAGTCAATGAATCGGTTGGCCTGCTCAGGGTTAAGTAGACCGCTAAGAGTTCCCGTAGGATTTACTGCGTTTGGTCCTGTAGTAACGCCCATGTTAGCGTTTGGGATGTTACCCAATACACCAGCAGCGGGGTCTGTTACACCACCGACACCACCAGCAGCGGTTGCGCCCTGGCCCTGGTATAGACCTGGGTTTGGATCGCCATACTTACCTGCATCTGATGGCTGGTTCTTCTCTAGAATTTCTTCTGACATTTACTTTCACCTCCTGTTTTGTTAGTTAAATAGGTCGGACTTTGTGAGGAAACGACCGCCCCATAGAGATTTTTGAACCTTTGTGGGTTCTTCCTGAACGATCTCTCCGAGATCGCCAGACTTACGGAAAGCGGTATCGTTTTCCACTGCGTCTACACGCTTTCCAAACTCTTCGTTGATACCCTTTACTTCTTTGACCTCCTGGCTAACACTAGCAACTTCCTGTGATACACCAGTAATTGTTTTATGAAGCCCCTCTACCTTTTCGTTTAGAGCCTTCATGGTCTCAGCAAGAGTCTCTACGGCTGAAGTTACAGTATCAGCAACAGTCTTGAGAACTTCTGTCTCGTTAATTGTTTCATCTGACTTCTCAACACTTTCAGTCTTTGAAGCCTCCTCAGACTTCTCAACTGACTCTTCTGCTACCTCTTCTGTCTTTTCGACAGCCTCTGTATCCTCAGAAGTTGTTTCCTCTTCTGCCTTAGCAACAGCCTCATCCTCCTCTACAGGGGTTTCCACTGCCTTATCAACTTCTTCAACTGTCTCTACGACCTCTGTCTCAGAAGTTTCAATGTTTTCATCTGCCATCTTGCTTACCTCCTTTTCATCATTTTTTATTCTGTTTAGAATTGTCTTGACTATATCTGCCTTCTCTGCATCATTGGACTCAACAAACCCTATGTTTTGCATACCTTTGTCGCAGCGTGGGCAGTCGGAAGAGCCTTCGGCAGAAAGTTGAACAAGGTCATCAGTGCTGCACCAGTAGACGTTCTCAATTGATGCCTTAGCAAGATAACCACCTTGACTATTTTTCTCAACGCTAATAACATTTGCATATTGATTAGCAGGGTTATCAACAAGAGAAAGTTCATATAGGTCATAGTCTTTAATTACACGAATGGACTTATCCATATCTTCGTTATATACATCTTCTGCATCTTTGATGTTGCCACCAATAGAAAATCCAGTTAGTGTTCCATCAAGAACCTTTTCCCAGGTATCTTGAGCACCTTTGCTGACGTATGCAGAAACATATACTCCGTTATAAAACTTTTTTGATTCAGAATCAAAGTACTTGTCTTCTTTAAAAGATACAACCTTGCCTACGGCAATTTGCTGATGCATCTCCCTAAGATTACCGCGAAATGTTTTAAAAGCCTTGAGAGATGCCTCTGAGGGAACAATGTCTCCTTGTTTGTCCACATTATCAAGCGTGGCAAAACCAGATACTATTCTTCTCTCTTTGTCCACCTTGGCAATCGGCATTGAAAGTTTAATGTCGTTGCCTTCGCTAGACCAGTGAGCCTTAGACATATTCATACTATCCTAATTATATCAAATGTTTTTATAGTTTTTTATCAAATTGTTACTATTGAGTTCTTCTTCCCTCACCCTGAGGGTTTCTTCCTGTGGTAGTGGCAACACTGTCAGAATTGTTGTTCATTCTTTCAGAGTCTCTTTCACGATTTTGCATATTGTTTGCTCTAGCATCTGCTGCTTGACGGGCACCAAGGACTAGAGGCTCTTCTCCGCTAGGAATTTGTGGAAGATCAATCTGTGATCTTGCCTCATTTGGCAACATAATCTGATTCTTAACATAGCGTTCAAGAATCTGAGACTTTGCTACTTCGTCAGTAAGAGTAAGTTCATTAAACTTAAGTTCTATTATATCGGTAAATTCTTGTATTACCTTGCCTACAATTTTTTCTATGTGTCTTTGTGCTGGTCTTGCTACCTGCTCCTTGAATGTTCGATCATTTGCAAGTGCCGCTGCCAGAGATCCTGATGTACTTCCCAACTTGGAAAGTGGAACTTGGTGTGCCATAAGAATATCATCGCGGTTTTGCGTCCTGTATTTTTCAAATGATGCTTCTTGAACACCATTCTCAATCGGATGCATTTCAAAATCAATCTTGTTTCCATCTGAGTCAGTGGGTAGAGGAACATATAGCGTCCTGTGATTCTGTCCCTTTAGTCCTGTTTGAAGGAATCTAAACAATCTATCTTGTGAATCTCCACTGAGTTGTGCTCCCTTTGTAACCACGATATAGCGAGGGACTGCTTTATTCTCAAAATAATCAATGTTGTATTGTGCAGCCATCTGATCACCGCGCAATGCAGTATAGGCTGAAATAATGTCTGGAACTCCGTAAAATGTATTTAGTGGAGAGTAAGCCTTGAAGTGAATTACTTCATTTGGCCTATTATCGCTAGTTACTGGATTAGGATTAGTAGCACCATAATTTCTAAAGTAAACTACCTTACCCCCAATAATTTGAATAAATCCATCACGAATTCGACGGACGCGCATTGTTGTAGATGGAATGTGACCTATATATCCAATTTCTCCATTTACCTTGCGACCAATCTCCATGTATCCGTTTCCAGTGGCTTCAACATCTGTCTGTATTTTCTCCATTATGTTGATAAAACTATCTTCATCATTAAGGCTTTCTAGCCAATCCCTTGTTTGAACCTTTAATCTTTCTATTCTTTTTCTTGCCCTGTCAGACTTTCCCTTATCTTCTTCGTCCTCAAGTCTCATCTTTACAGGATTTGTTATTTCAAACATATACCCAAGACCGACGATGTTTTCTACTTTTGCATCAATACAGGCGTGGTTGGCAAAATTAGTGTCGTAAAAATTTGCAAGTTCGTATAGATTATATGGTGGGGTAATAACATCAAAAATTCCATAACCATTTCTCCAGACCTCGCCAGGATTTATTTGCTTTGACCCAGTATCTTCTTGACCTACTGGACGGGTTCCTGCTGATTCAGCATATGAGGGAGCAATTTCTCCACGATTATTTCTTGGAACGTCATAAGCCTTTTCCATCTTATTTTCATTGCGAGTAGTTCTACGCTTAAAGTTAGTGTCTATTCCGATAAAAGCCTTAAGATCTTCCCAGGACTTAGAAAATGGATCTGCCTCTTTAAACTCATTGTTTGTCTCAATTGGATCGTCTGCAAAAACCTCTGCTCTATATTGTGTCATTATTCGCCATTCCCATGCTGTTTAATACCCTGCTGCGCTGCATGAACTGCTCCAAGATCATTTAGATTGGGGATAAGGCCCTCTTTAAGTCTTTGCCTTTGTTCCTCGTATTGTTCATCTGTTGCTCTTCTTACTCCAGCATAAAACCATGCCTCCCCCTCTGGTTGACCGTAGTGTGCGGCGGCTTTTCTAATTTCTGCTATTTTTGACAAATCACCGCGCATTGAAGGTATGTTCAGCATGTTTCCGTCTTGATCTTTAAATAGGTGACCACTAGGAAGTCTCCAAAAATATAGACCCCAGTCATACATTTTAGGGATAAAGGTGGCCTTTGATTTACCGATTTCTGCCTTTTTAGTGTTGCTCATGGTATTAATTATACCAGATTATGCTGGTATTGCTTCAAACCTGGACAATGAAGCGTCAGAAATTATCTTTATTAAATCTGAGTCCAAAACTACTGAGGATTCATCGTTTATAACAAAACCACTGTTTCCAGTAAAGGCATTAAACAAGTCTTTAGACCCAACGGAGAACACTATTTTTTCACTCTCCACATATACATTTGCCCACAGCCTTATCTCATCTTCTGTTGGTATAAAGTACACAGCAGTAGAAGTTGAATTATTTTCTGCCCCATCCCAACCAAAACTTTGGAATAGGTTACCTCCCGCTGAATCAGTGCCATCAAAATATCTTCTTAACTTGGGGAATTCGTTTGTAGTCTTTTCTATTAAAACAGCATCTATATAGAAAACCTCACCAGCGGAATTTGAACCCTCTTGAACTATGTCAATTCCTAGCATTGTTGTTTCTTGCTCTAGGGTTACTGTGTGCGAAACTCTAAGCCACCCTGCTCCAGACGCTATTGGTGTTTCTATTCCTTCGCTTGTTGCTAGGGGCAACAGAGGTGATGAAACTCCCCCATCTATAGAGTCCTCAAACGATGATAAGGAAGATCCTCCGTCGATTGAGTCTGAAAAAATATTTGTTTCTGCATTTCCTCCATCAATCCCAGCATATTCTTTTACCACTATCTTTATATTTTTGTCACTACTCTCTTCTGGAACATATATGTATGCACTCACAGTATATTCATTTTCTGGAAGGACGTTCATCTTTATATTTTGTTCAGTTGCAAAAGTTGCACCAGAGTAGTTTTGAGACGAGGTTATGCATTTAAGTGAATAATTGCTAAAGAGACTTTGATCAGAACTTCTAGAAACTATCGTTCCTGGTTCTACTGGACCCCACCCATAATCACTTTCTTCTATATTGGGGTTGTAACAAATGTTTGTCCTAACTTTTGTTTTTGTTCCATCTTCAACATACCAAGATGCCCAAGTTAAGTTGTCTATGTCGTCTACTGACAGGACTCTTCTCCACCTCCTTTTTACTGTTTCAGCAGTTCTTCCCATGCCCTCTGACTTAAAGTGGCAAACATTGTCTACAGTAAAGCCTCTAAAAAAGTTTATATATCCAGCATATCCAGAGAATATCAGTTCTTCGTCAAAAGTTATTCCTATAGAGTTCCACTCATCATACTTAATAAACGGGCTTCTTACCCTAATTCCATTTTGATAAAAAACTACTCCTGGCTCTAACTGTCTTGTTTTTTTATCTCTTGCAGCAATCATTGCTCTTTGTCCAGATGCATCAACCTTCATTATAAATTCTATGGTTTTGTCTTTAGAGTCAACTTCAAATACTGGATATGCGACCTGAGGAATTACTGTTTTATCATATTTCATAAACATTTGTATGGCATGAACTCTGTAATTTTCATTTTCTTTTTCGTTAATTGGAACAGCAACACCATACTCTTTTTCTTTTGTATGGTTTCCCCGAATAGAAAGACCTGAATCTTCAGTCAAATATAAGTATGGAGATCTTTTTTTAGAAATTGCAACTGGATTTTTTGCCTTATTTTCATAGTATATTCCGTCTTTAACATATGTGTAGAATGGAGATCCGCTTTCTGCACCTACCTCGTTGAATCTATTATGGTTTAATGCTTTAGAAACAATTTCGAAATCTCTAATAATTAGAGGGTTGCTTAAAATTCCTTCATGCTTTATTGAAAAATTAAAAACTATTGCAACTTTATTAAAATCAAAATATGATGGGGGGAAAACCACTGTTTTATCAACAAACTCAAACCTTGTCAAATAAGGTCTTTTTTCATCAAACAACGATGCTTCTTTATCTGCGTCAATATATCTAGACTCAGTTATTTCTCTAAAGTACGGGAAATTAGATATTGGTTCGTTCGCCCCTTCTGATAAAAGTTGAAATGTTAGAAAAGATCTAAGGCTTGATTGTGATGTATTTAAAAATCTTTCTATCTCATTTTTAGTTTTTAGTTCTTCATACGTCCCATACCCGCTGATTAATGGGTTGTCTAATATGTAGTATGGCTTCAGAGAGGATTGAGAAAAATCTTTTTCAAGATCTACATATGACCACCTAAGATTTTTTATTACCTTTTCTACTGCATCATTAACTGTTGGGTATCCAATATTTATCTGAAGAAAATCTAGATCATAGTAAGTTTCTCCATCGTTATTTTGAACGTATCCTCCAAAAAAGGAAAGTGGAATATATTCTTCCCATGAGGAGGACACTGATATATCCATAAAGAATTTGTTGAATCTAACTAATGGAGAAAGCGTATAGGTGGCAAAGTGATTTGACATAATATTGTATTCTGTATAGTCCAATACTCCATTGTCTAAAAAGTAAGGTTCTATTTCAGCACTATTCTTTTTATTAGACAATCCTATTGAGTGTATCTTTCCCTCAAAAGTGTTTATTTTGTTTCCTGCAAAATATACTTGTAAAGTATTGATAGAACTAAAAAACTTTTTTAATCTGTATTCTGACGACTGCAACAGTTTTTCTATATTTATTCCAACAGCAAATGAATATTCCCATAGCATTCTGCTGTATGAATAGTATCCGAAATAGTCATAGGAATATCCATAATAGTTGTCGTATCCATACTCTGAGTAACTGTTCCAAGAGTAATTATCCTGATCTGAGTATCCTGGATAAAAACTATACCCTCCATCATCAAAGGAACTTGTGGCAAATGTTTCTGTGTATATAGTTTCATCATTAAAATCATAATATATGGTTCCATTATTTATGTGTACATGAAACTTATCTGAATTTATAGAGTTTGTTATAAGAATAAGGGTGGACTGCTGCTCTACCTTAGTTGTTGAAAACACTCCATAAATAGAGGAGAGAGAGTCTACTATTCCCAAGGAATCGAAATATATGTACCCTGGCTCTGTCCATTTTAATCCGTCTAGCGAGAACTGATTGTTTTCATCAACATTGGGTCTAAAAGTAAAAAATTTATCTCCCTGCAATTCATTGACTATTTTATTATCTGCATAAAGATCTTCAACATTTCTTCCACCTATATATATATTTGGTAGAGAGTATTCTGGCATAGATATAAAAGACTTTGTGCTGTTTAAATTATCTGAGTATCCAGCGTCCCAGTTGGATGTATCTGGATATATTTTATTTGCAGTATAATTTGCATTAGAGTAGTTTACATATGCACTCTTTCCCTCAAACGCATCTGCTACTGATTGTGGAGACTCAGTTGCTTGCCCCAGAGCAAATCTTCTTTTTGCTACTGGAATGGGCACTATATAGGGGTATATAGATACACAGTCAATGGTGAATGTATCTATGTCGGAATATGTAAAAAATCCAATCCAATTTTTAATTGAAGAAAATTCAAATTCATCTTTTATGTAGGATACAGAGGCTACCTGCTCTCCATTTATTATCAATGTAGCCTCACCACTTGAAATTGTTAGATGACAAATCATTGGCCTATACCACTCTGAAACTGGATGAGAAGAATAGTTATCTCCTATTTTCAAGGATATAAAGGCATTATTTATATATATTCCGTCATCTGTGTCTATGGGACCAAATATTCTTTTTGTTAAAAAAGTTTTAGGATGTATGTTCATCCAAAATTCTACTGTGTAGTCGTTATATTTACCTGAAGAATGAAGAAATCCCTTGCCTGGGAAAATTATTGATGGAAGAGATTCATCTTTAGATGGATAAAGTCTAGTGCAAGAAGTGGAGCCAAAAACTAGAGGTATGCCTTCGTTTTTTGCAAGTATTTTATTATCTTCAACTATGTAGGAGCCTGACTGTTCTTGTATTCCATATTCAAGTGCTGGTATTGAGGTATACCCTAAAGAGTCTATAACTGTTTTGTTTCCTAAAAACTCTGTGTGAGATGTTTCAGACCATTGTCCTACCGCCAACCCATTCATAATAAATCTATAGTCTTGCTCTGCTCCGCCAGGATCTACGTTTATTCTAATGAATATTCTCATCCTATCGCTATCATATTCTGTTGGAAGAAAAGAAAAATCAAAATTAGTCCAGAATCTTCCTTCTTCTCCAGTAACCCTTGTTGTAACTTCTACGTCTTGACCCAAGGCATTGTTGTAATACTTATACCCCACCTCATACCAGTTTACAAAAAAAGAATTTTGAAATAAATGAAAACTTATGGAAAATGTTGCAAGATCTTTATTTAATGAATCAAATCTAAATGTACCTGGACTCTCTATCTCAATATTTGTTCCTGCTACAGATATTCCAGATGCTTCAATTTGAGTATAATTATCATCCCCAATAAAGGTGGAGGCTTCTAAGGGTAGTGTAGGAGAATCATTAAAAACAACAGAAGCAGAGTTATCTGCTGATGCTGACCACCCACCCGAACCAAAAAGTCTAATGTCATCAGATATTAAAGATATGTATTTAACATTATCGTCCAGCGGGTACACACTGATTGGTTGCTCAGAAAATATGCTAGTCGCATATAAGTTTGATGGATTAGTCATCTGTTTACCTCTAAACTATTATACCAAAATAGAAGGGAGGGTAGGACTCATACACCTACCCTCCCAAAACCGACCTATTTAGGCGGTTATAGCAGAGGTGGAAATGTCTACAATATCACAAGCACCTGCCGTACAAGACAACTCCTGGCTTCCTGTAGTTCCGTCCTCTGTCTCATACAATGTTAGCATATTCCAGTCAATTCTAGAAGGCATCTTTTTTAGCCACGCTTGATATTCTTCTTTAGTTATTTCCTGATATGGTGCTTGCTTATAGGTATGCTCTGATGCTGGTAGGAATGATACTCCACCAATATGATCAAAATTGTCAAATACCCAAGAACCTACCCCAAGCCATTCATCTTCATGAACATTAACTGTTACTGATGGATTATGCTCTGTCCAATGTTCACGATATGTCTTCCAGATTTCAAGGTGATCAATAGCAGAAAGATCTTTCGTTAATACAGCGTTTTTTGGAGCCTTGATGGGGAAATAGAAAACCGTTGTGTCGTTTGGCTTCATTACATCTGGCTCATTAGGAATGCCACTTTCCTTTAGGAATACGGTTAGCGGATCTTTGTTGTCTCCGCGAACAGATCGGATATAGTATTCTGAATACCAAGGGTGGATGCCGCTTGATACTCCAGTTAACTGAGAAACAGTTCCAGATGGCTTTACACAAGTAATAGATGCAGATGGGTTAATTCCCAAACTTTCTGCCTCCTTTGCATTTACCATAACCGCTTCTTCACGAAGGGTATCAAGAATTCCAGCCAACTTTTCACCGTTGGTAGCAGTAATCTTGTTTCCAAAGATTCCTGTGAGGGAGACACCAAGAAGCCTTTCCTCTTCACAATTATGTCTCCAGGACTTACGAATGTATTTAAAGTTTGTCAAAGTTGACTGCCAGGTTCCAAGGATTGTTGCTAGTCTAACCTTTTCTGAGAGATCTTCAACTGTATCACTTGCATCAATAACTACCTCTGTAAGGTTGCAAAATTCATTTGGTCGCAGAAGAATCTCTCCACATGGATTTGTTCCCATTACCTTGCTTGAATCGCGGCGACCGAATTTATCAATATGTCCTCTAACTGATTCCATATTATATATTCCTCGTTCTCCAGACTTTGATTCGTACAGATTTCTCCATTCTCTAAGGAATTGTGCAGTATTTGGCTTAGAATTATAAACGGCAGAGTTGTTGGCAAGTGCTCTCTGAGGATCTGACTCCCACCAATTACCACTCTTTGCCTTTGCCATTTCAAAGTCATCTAGATTGGACAAAGAAATAAGGGCTGAACGACGAACGCCTCCAACCACCACTACCTCTCCAATCTTACACATAATGTCGTGTGCCTCAATTGGCTTCAACCTGCGTCCTGCTGACTTCCTAAAAACATCTGCTGTAAATTGAAACAAAGCATGTAATGGCTCTGGCCCTGATGCACGACCACCGAAAGTCTTTAGTCTTGCTCCCGCTGGACGAACCTTTGAAGTGTCCCAATTTGGCACCTGTCCTGTAACAAGAAGCCCGACAAGTTCTTTGTATGCTTTTGCCCACCCCAACTTAGAATCCTCAACAACTATGGTTGTTTCTGTGTTAAAAAAATCTTCTGAGATAGTTGGCAACGAATCTATGTACTTTTGCTCAACGCTAAATCCTACCCCAGTACCGTTCATTAAAATATACATGGCCTCGTCAAAAGACCTAAGACTATCAACGGCAATAAAAGAGCAATTGTATGCTGCAATATTGTCTCTCTCTAACGCTGCCCCCGCTGTCATCAGGGCACGCATAGATGGCATTATCTTGTGGTTAATAATTGCATCTTTTACCTGAGAAAAGACTATATCGTTTTCATCGTATTGGTAATTTTCTACAACATGATTCTTAATAAACTTTATGTATCTTTCAACTGTTTCTCCCCATGTCTCTCTTCTGCCTTCTTCTTGAACCCACCTAGCATACCTACTAATATGAATAAAATTTCTATAAGGATCAACAATTGATCCCTTTTCGTCAACTAATGACATATGGCAATCTCCTAGAATTTGAATTTTGTGTAAGTAAAAATTATATCACTGCTATGACTACGTTATCAATATAAAAGATAACATTGTTATAAAGTTTATATCCAATACCTGTACCACTCAGCACTTACTGCACCGCTGCCGCCGCTATTTGCATCAACCATCAATACCCACTCGTTTGTATCAAGTTTTACTAAGGTTCCTAGGGTCCATTGATCTGTCAAATCTAATCCGAAAGAGTTGTTTATTGTTACTCCAGAGTCGGCAGCAATTCTGGTGGAACCACTTCCTGCCTGCAAAACAAAAATCTTTGTTCCAACGTCAAAAGCCACGGAAGAATTTTGTGGAATTACAACAGAGTTACTTGAAGAACTTGTCATCTTGATTAACTTTCCCGCGTCGTTAAGTGTTAGAGTATACGATGTTGTTGCATCTTCTTGTATATCAAAATAGTTACTACCTCCACCCTCTGGGCCTGTTGGACCAGTCGGTCCCGTAGGACCAGTTACTGTTGAGTCGGCACCTGTTGCACCAGCAGGCCCAGTTGGTCCAGTTGGACCCGTTACTGTTGAGTCGGCACCTGTTGGTCCTGTTGCACCAGTCGGTCCAGTGGGTCCTGTTGAGCCTGTTGGTCCTGTTACTGTTGAGTCAGCACCTGTTGCACCAGTCGGTCCAGTGGGTCCTGTTGGGCCTGTTGGTCCTGTTGGTCCTCCAGACGGGCCAGTTGGACCCGTTGCCCCAGTGGGACCTGTAACAAAAGAATCTGCTCCCGTTGCCCCAGTCGGTCCAGTATCCCCAATGGGGCCAGTTGGTCCAGTTGGACCCGTTACTGTTGAGTCAGCACCTGTTGGTCCTGTTGCACCAGTCGGTCCCGTAGGACCAGTTACTGTTGAGTCGGCACCTGTTGGACCTATGTCTCCTACTGGTCCAGTTGGTCCAGTTGGTCCTGTTGGGCCTTCAATTTCTCCAACAAGAATCCAGTTATTTGAATCTTGTGACCAAACATAAAGATATGGTCCTACCAAATATCCGTCTCCAGGGGAGCCAGTGGGGTGTGCGGCAGCAAGATCTAGGGCTGTACTATAACTACCCAAGATTGTTGTTGCCGCACCTTGAGGACCAGTGGGGCCAGTGGCTCCAGCGGGACCAGTGGGTCCGACTGGGCCTGCGGAAGCACCAACCTCTGTTATAGGAACCCATGATCTTGTTCCGCTGGTATCTGATAGAAGTATTGAATCTGGTTCTGATGGTACACCTAAATCTGGTTCTGCTTCAGAAAGTTCTAAAAAATTATACCTATCACCAGAAACGTCTGATGGTGGAGTTTTTTTTACCTTACCAGACAATATTTTACTCATTTGAAGACTCTAAAATGCTTAAAGTTATTTTCATTACTCCATTTGAATTTGCTGATACATTTATCTTTTGCCCCGACTCTAATATTAGTTTTCCACTAATAGGAGAGGCAGCATCATTTCCTGGTATAGAGTAATTTTTTACTAATTCTGTTTTTACAGAACCGTTTACATGGGAGAATGTTACCGTTCCAGCATTGGAGGTTACATTTGATATTTGTGCCAAAAGGATTATTGAAGTAAATCCAGTGGGGGCTGTATAGATAGTTTTTTCAGCAGCATCAATTGTTGATGTTACTGTTTTGTATGTGTTATTTATAGCCATATTATCCCTCTAGTGCCAAAATATATGGAGTTACCGTTGCAATGATATCTCTTTCATAGGCATCTCCTACAATTGTACCACTTGTGGAGTTTATTGTTAAGCCATTTCCTATTTTCATGTTTCCAAGTTGATCAATGCTATTGTATAAAACCCTACCCCCGCTTGACTCCAAAACCTCGTTTCCTGCTATTGCCTCTCCTCCAGATTGGGGTAGGGCTGCCGCTAAGGTAGTACCAGAACCAACGTATTCAAATGTTTGACCAAACGCTTGTATTTCACTTCTTACATAAAAGTTTGTGGTTGTATCATTCGATATGGGAGAAGAAACATTTTCAGATAGAGTTATAGTTGACTGAGTGTTAAGAACTTCTGTAGATGCAACAACAGTATAAAATGTTGTTCCGTTGTCAAATGATACAGCGTTTCCAGGGGATGGTTGTGAAGAAAGTCCATCAACAATTATCTCATCTCCTGTTTGATCTACTCTATTTGTAGAACCTGATTGAATAAACTGAGTTCCTTGTGCTTTTAGACCATAGTTTCCAAACGAGCAATTAGAATTTTTTAATAGGCATCTTCCTCCATTTGTGCAGGATATTCCAATGTCGCAACACAATGTATATATTCCAGAAAGTTGTGCATAGGCATTATTTTCTATGTGGACTCCGATTCCACCCTGGTTATTCTGAGTAAAAGATTCAACAAAAGCCTGACAATATCCAGAAGCGACGCTTCCATCTAAATATATGCCCTTCCCCGTTGTTGTTTCTGAGGCACAATTTTTTATTCTTGGGGTAGTTGTTATGCTTCCAGCAGATCCGTCTGGATTAAAAGATATGGCAGCGGCGGGAGATATATGGTTTTTAAAAGTTATTCCATTTACAAAAACACCACTATTTATATAAAAAATATTTTCTGAGGTGTTTGATGGAATAACGAAAACTGTTGCCAAACTGTCTCCAACTACTGATACATCTTGGGGTATGTTTATTGGATTATTTTCAGTATATGTTCCACTTTTTACAAAAATTATTGAGCCTGATGTGGCATTAGCAGCAGCGGCAGATATTGTCAAAAAAGAGGAGTCTGGTGACCGACCATTGTTTTCATCGTTGCCAGCCTTACTAACATATAAAACATTGGGAACAGATAAGTCTGGAGAGAATCCAGAATTTAATACTGAATCTAAAGATTTTGCTAATTCCTCAATGTCTGAAGCAACATTTACTGGATCTGAATCTAATGGGTATGGGAAATCATAGTTGTCAGTTCTACCGCTAGACATAAGTCTATTATATCATTACCACTTACCTAGAGGGCATGTGGAGTTCTCTATTCTTGCCTTAACCTTCATAAAGCACCCACACTCCTTGCACGACCATGTTGCCTTAAACAATGATGGGCATTCATTACAAATAGCAAGTCTTTCAAATGCCTTTTCTTTTTCTACAAACATTATAGTCCTTTCAAATACTCTTCTAGTTCTTCCTCAAACTGAGACTGCTCTTCTTCTTCTATAACTACTGGCTCTGGAAGTATTATATCATTCTCTGAAACAGAAGAAGAAATATTTTTCATCACCATTTCTCTATCCCCCCACTTTTCTTCTGGACAAAAAGAATAAAACTTCTTGGTTGATTCTATTACAAGGTTACCATTTACAGAGCATGTTCCATCTTTTGAAGAAAAAAATGGACAAGATAAACAAATTCTAAATCTTTTCTCTCTTTCTTCAGAATCAACATATTGGCCCGATGCTCTTTTTTTAGACCATGGATCTTTTTCTGTATAAACTCTTTTTCTTTCATTTCCTTCTAGTATTCCTGACGATTCAACTTTTATCTCTATACTTTTTTCATTTTCCTCAACAAATTTTGTTCCAAAAAATTTCCAATTTCCAGGAACTAGATCTTCGTCTGTTATGTAAAAAATTATTGAATCCTCATCTTGCAAAATTCTCAAACCTGATGCTAAGTCATAATCTGCTAATATATTTCCTTTGTTATCAAAAACTGCAAGATATGTTTTTTCATCAATCCATATAGTTGACTTATTATCTTTATATATCTCTATTATTTTCATATTATGTTACCTTGTACCATTCTGTTCCACTATTTATATATCCTGGCTCATTTATTAAAACATCCCAAATTTGTCTACAGCATTCACTTCTATAGCATGTTTGACATTTTATTCCATTGTAGTAAAACCAGCACATTTCATAACATCCACACTGACCCCATGAAGGGGTTCCTCCTTGATAGCAATTTCCCCAAGGATAGGTGCAATAGCAGGCTGCGTCAAGGTAGCAGTTGCAACCATATTCTACCGTATAACTAACATTTCTGTAGGTATATGAATACTTTTTTCTTTCCATAAAGGCAGGGTCAGATGCTGGAGCACCAGCGGCGTACCTAGCAACTACTTCAAATCTAGAGGTTTGACCACTTAAAGAAAATCTGGCATTGGTAGCGTTAAAGGAAGTGGTTCCAGATCCTGAAACATATACTGCTTCATATACTAGTGATGGATCATAGTTATCAATCTCAAAAGTTCCAGTGGTGACGTAACTAATTTCTGGAGGATCTGGTGGGCTTGCAAAGGTCGTTGGATACCATTGACCATTTACCTTGCTAAATGCCTGAGATGCAATTTTCCATTCACCGTCTACCTTAGAATAAACTTGTGTAGGTGGAACCCAGGAACCAGATATCTTTATACCAGACATTTTTTACACCAAATACTTAATCCACAGATCTCCATCTTCACCATCTTCAGAAACTGGGTCCAGGGTAGAAAAAGTAATATTTCTTGCTCTTGAAGAGTTATCCTGTGATCCAGATAATGTTATTGATGTAGATCCAACAACCGTTCCTCCATTTATTGTTGGAGAAGTTAGTGTTTTATTTGACATTATTTGTGTGTCAACTAGGTTTACTACTTCAGAATTATTAGAGTATACCTTGCCATTTGCTGCAACTCTAGAGATTACCGAACCAGAGGAGTTTTGCCACTCCTGAATATTAGAGGTTTGACCGCTTGCTGGCCTAACAACTATTCCAGAGTGTGCGGAGTTAATTATCTGTATCTTTAAGGCAGACGTTGTTGTTTGTGCAATATCTCCTATGGAGACGTAGTTGGCGAATGATGCCCCACCATTAGGAAATACAGAGACAATGTTTGTTGAAGATGAGTTTTTCCAATTTTGCAACGGTACAGACTGATTTACCGCTCCTTTAATTGATAAAGGAACAACGCTTAAGTTTTCTGGAACAATTTCGTTTGGATCTGAAGAAGAAGATATTTCTTCTATAAAAGTCTGACCAAGTGCCGCTATATTGTCCTCATTTGCGGTAACCCTGATATCCAGTGTTCTAAAGTTTCCTTCAATGCTATCGTTTGGAATTGGCTGATTAGAATAATTATCTATTCCATAGTGATATACACGCAAAGCCTCTTCTATTGAGGCATCGTCTGAAAAGGTGGGAATTCTTGATTTAAAACTTAGTCCTACTGGCTGAGACATATTTTAATTATACCACCGACACTGTAATGTTTATTATCTTTTCTTGATTTTGTATATAGGACCAGGAAGATCCAGAAAATTCTGCAACCTTTATTGCTATAATTAGGCTTGTTCCAACTATTTGCCTTGAAATTATTGATACTGCTGATGGATTTGAGTTATCTAATGTTAGATTAATGGTATATCTTGATACATCATCTATAGAAATATCTGAAACTATATCTGATAATGGAACAGATATTGTTGCTTCTCCATTAGAGTTTGTGCTAATTTCATAATTAGAGGCATATACTGGTGGCTGAAGTTTAAGAGCGGATACCCAGTAGTTTCCAAAGGGGGTTACGGTGTAAATGTATAGCCATCCATAATTTGATGCTGTGGAAGAGTTTAAAAAAACATCTCCAATTTTTACTTCCTGACCATTTGGAATTACTCCTGGTAAATTGGGATTTCCTGATCCCAAAATAAATCTTGCTCCCCTTTCGCCTTTTTCTCCTATATCCAAAGAAACATCAATTGACTTTGGAGGACCTAAAATAACTAAGTCATCAGTATCGACTACAACATCAAATACCGTCATTCTGGTGGCTCCGTTATGTCTTGTGTAACATTTATTGTTCCAGTAACGAGGGTATAAAGTTCGTTAGAGTCTGTAATTTTCTGTACAGAAACATCGTAAAAGTACCCATTAGTCGATGTTAATTGATTTCCAACTGACGGGAAGATAGTACATGTAAGGTTGCCAGAAGAATCTACTACTGCTGATCCTTCAATGGTGTCGGATGAATTTCCGCCTCTTGATTCAGAAATATAGAAATAGGCATTGTGGGAGGTATCTGATATTGGGAAGGGTGTTCCAGCGGCTGTCTTAGGATTTATAATAAATTGGTACAGGTCACCTTTGTAGTAACTTATATTAAAGGTAGCAGGAAAACTCATTTTTTAATCACCTTCATTTATTATACCACTCCATATTATAAGAAAGCCTTGAGTCTGATGGATTTAGTCTTAATGCTTCTTGTCCATATACCCTTGCCTTTTCCTTCAGTCCTATGTTGTAGGCAGAAATAGCCGCAAGATCATATGGGGTGCTTCCCCAGGCAAAGTCTTCACATAGGTATTCTAGTGGCTTATCCTTTATGGATAAAGCCTTTGTAGCATAGGCATAGCATAATTCAAACTGATTACTTTCGTAATAAAATTGTGCTAACTCTACTAATGCCTCTCTTCTTTCTGGACATTCGGCTACCGACCTCAAAAGCCATGTCTCTTTATCTTCTATCTTTGCAAGATACCTCATAGATGCTGCACGTTCTGGCTTCCACAATGCTCTGGGGAGTGATAGGTGACGCTTAAACTCCTTTGCCGCCTCTTCTTTTTGATTATGGAAAAATAATTCTCTAGCATAGTAAAAAACATTACGATCATCTTCTGGGTCTTCTTCTACCGACAATTTTAGCAGGGGCATATATTGTGATCGTGACTTTGTTTTATCTGGATAATGATGAATTTCTAGATTACACCACCCTTGAGTTTCTTGTTTAGAACAACACAAAACCTCATGTACTGGATGCTTCCAGTAGTAATTTTTACGACTATGTATCTTGTCTCCACCATACTGTAATCCAGGAGATCCGTCACTATTCCAAGACCATGTGTACTTATATCTTGGTCTGGTTATCCCATCAGATATCGATTTTTCTACTTCATGCCTCCATCCCTCAACAAGAATTTCGTCCATATCAAGCGCGATGCACATATCTATATCTTCTGGTAAATACTCTAGTGCTGCGTTTCTTGCATAATCAAAACGCCAAGGATCAAAGGATTGAACTTTTACATTAACCCCAAGATCCTTGGCTATATTGACTGTGTTATCTATAGATCCAGTATCTAGTATAAATAGGTAATCTGCATCTTTGGCAGACTTATACCATCTTTCAACAAAGTCCTCTTCGTTTTTGGCTATGGTATAAACTGCTATTTTTGCCACTGGACAACATCATCTCTTTGCTATTGCGCTAAAGACTTATCGAAATCAAGCCATTGATTGATAATTCTTTCATCTTTTCTGTACTCAACAATGTCCTTTATCTGATCTTTTGGATCAAACTGTCCGTTCTTTACCTTGTTTATGGCATCAGTTAGAGCATTTGTATAAGAATCAAGAATGACAGGGAATTCCTGAACAGAAAAGTCAACCATAGTTCCGTGCCCCCTAGAAGTTTCTGGAAGCACTCCTATGTTACTATAAACACAAAGGTTTCCAGATGCCAACGCCTCTGCCTGAATCATGCAACTAGTCTCCTCAAAAATAGAGGGGTAGGCGTGGATGTGAGAGTCTGCAAGTGCTTTGAGAACAGTTGATCTGGGGGTTTTACCATAAAAAGTAATTCTCTCATCCTTCATTAATTCGTCTAGTGCTGGATTATCATATTGCTCAGGATAGAAATCATTGTATACATTTAATTCAAAATCCTCTTCTATTTTTCTTACTGCCTGCAACAAAATATCCATACCCCTGACTGCTTGGGATGCATGAATTATTTTTGGCACTTCAACATTATCAAATTTTGTAGGATTGAACGGTATTTCTCCGATAGGATACTCAACAACATGAATCATGTCTGGATCTACGTTCATCTCTAGTGCCGTCTTCTTCTTATGAAAATTAGAAATAACAACAATCTTCTCTATTGTTTCTTTAAAGTCTTCCCTCTTTAAAACATTTAGTCCACTATCGTCTACCTGATTTGGTGTAAGATGTAGCCACAATATATTTCTTTTTCCTTGAAAAAGTTCTTCTAAAGGCTGCGGTGCTCCAGGAACAGATACGCATCTATAGTCTCTGATGTTTTTCATTTCTGGCAGAACATTTTTATGAAACCACTTCATTGCTACTTCTGTGCCGCCCAAATTGTTATTATCCCACGGGAATATGTTTTCCATTTTAAGTTCCTTAATCTAGGTGTCCTATGATATCATAAAGGCTAGGACAAATCAAGCCCTAGCCAATATGATTTATATAAATATTACTCTGCTGGTGTGTTTTGCGCTTCCATTTCGTCCATCATTGCCTGAATCTCTTCAGCAGTTGGCTTTGGAGCACCCTCTTCTCCTCTTGCGTTTGGTGCAAAAGGTGCTTCTGGATCATCCATTGAAGCAACAAAAAGTTGTGCCCACTGCTCTGCCTCTTCTGCACTATCCCACGAATCTCCGTTGGGCCAGTGTGGTTGAAATAGTCCAGCGACCTCTGAATCTCCATAATAGACTCTAACTGCATGAGTTCCTTCTTCAATCTCATATCTGCTTGCCATATTTTTTCACCTCCATTGCATATATTTTACCATGAAATAGGAATCTTTTTCATGTGCTTTACTAAAACATCTGGATCAAAGTATATGTCTATTCCTGCATTATATGCTCCTATGCACCAAGAAACGTCTTCTCCTATTGAATCTACTATTTCTGTGCCGTCGCTTCTTTTTACAGGTTGACTTTGATGCTTAAACCATGGCCTTTCTATTCTTTCAAATACCCCAGATTTCATGGCAACAAATCCAAAACCCATACTTTGGATCTTCATAGGCTCTGACATTTGCATAATCTTTTGCTTTGGCATACCTCCAACAATTCCCCATTCATGAACTGATGTTGTTGTTCCATCTGCTAAGAGATAGGCACCCGTACAAACATCGTAGTCTGAATCATATATTCTAAAAAATTGCCAAGGCTCCCATGATATATCAGAGTCTATCCAAAATATCTTGTTATAGGTTACAGTTCCTCCTAGAGGTGCTGTATCATCTGGGTTTAAGTTTGCCCCGTCTCCTCCAGTTATAGTTGCTTCTCTTGCATGATGAACAAGAGAGGAATAATTGTTCAAAAACTTATAAGTTATTCCTCTTTTGTCACACTCTGCGAGGGTAGCCACAAGGCTCTTTACATACTGTGCCTCCATCATAGCCCCAGGAGTCGCTATGAGAACATCATAGTGCTTCATTATTTTTCCTATCTGTTGTGGATATTATATAATACGTTTGCTATTTTGTCATCCAGATCCTACAGGAATCCAGTTAACACTCGTAGGCAATACTTGCTGTGTCCATGTGATGCCATCGGTAGAGACGAGGGCTATTGTGCTGCTGCCTGCCACAGTAACAAAGGTGCCATTGCCGTGGGTGATTTGCCGCCAACTGGCGACTGGCAATGTCTGCTGCGTCCAAGTGAGGCCATCGGTGGAGGTAGCGGCGGCGTTGCTATTTATTGCCACAGTAACAAAGATGCCATTGCCGTGGGTAACAGAGTACCAACCATCACTCGTAGGCAGTGTCCCTCGCGTCCAAGTGATGCCATCGGTGGAGGTAGCGGCTGATTGGCTGATGGATGCCACAGCAACAAAGGTGCCATTGCCGTGGGTGACCCAGGTCCAATCATCACTCACAGGCAGTGTCCTCTGCGTCCAAGTGGTGCCATCGGTGGAGGCGAGGGCTATTGCGGTGCTTCCTCCCACAACAACAAAGGTGCCACTTCCGAAGGTTGAATTTTTCCAATTAGCAGACACAGGCAATGAGCCTTGCGTCCATGTGATGCCATCGGTGGAGGTGGCTGATATTGCGGAACCATATCCCACAGCAACAAAGGTTCCATTGCCGTGGGCTATACTTCTCCAGGTAGAACTCACAGGCAGCGACCCCTGCGTCCAAGTGATGCCATCGGTGGAGGTGGCGGCGATGGTGCTGTTGTATCCCGAAGTAACAAAGGTGCCATTGCCATGAGCCACTTCTCTCCACTGACCAATCACGGGCAATGTCCCTTGCGTCCATGTTATAGCATCGGTGGAGGCGGCTGAAACTGTTGTATTAAATCCAAGGGTAACAAAAGTTTCAATAACGGGTTCTTCAGGTACACTTAAAGCATAAAACTCTTTCCATACTCCATCTACATTTATGTATCCAGCATTTACTGGTTTCCAGGTATCTCCAACCTTTATGCTAGGAGTAAATTCTTTCCAAACACCGTCTACATTTATGTACTGTGCCATTTTTTTCCTTATTTGGTTTAGAATCCGTTTGAAGTAATATCTACCCAACCTGCTGGGTACTGGCCGTAGCCAGCCGTCCATGTGATGCCATCGGTGGAACGACTCCAACGTTGATCGCTTTTTACGAGTGCAACAAATATTCCATTAGAAAAGGCAACGCAGTCCCAATTCCAAGACCCATTATGCCCAAGAGTAGTAAGCGTCCAAGTTAAACCGTCAGTAGAGTAGTTTGCATAGTTAGAGTTAACAGTGACGTATACGCCATTTCCATAAGCAATTGCCCTACTGGCTCCGGTCGGAAATGTGCCTTGTGTCCACGTTATACCATCTGTTGATACCTTTGGTGTTTGTCCAGAGCAAATAAATTGGCCACCAGCATAAATAATATCATCGGCACCGTCTCCTGCTGTGCTTACGGTCCAATTTAGACCGTCAGTAGAGTAGGCGTGCTCGCGCATGTAGGCACTTGGCCCCTCTACTATTACCCACATTCCATTTCCATAAGCAACGTCGTACCAATCCCCAGATTGAGGCAGCGTGTTTGTGTTCCAAGTTACGGTGTCGGTTGAATAGATATAGGTGGCTGTGCCGCTCGCCACGGCTATCCACATGCCGTTTCCATAGCCGATTGACCTCCATCCCAGTGTAACTGGCACGGTTCCTACAGTCCAGTTGATGCCATCAACGGTGGAGGAAAATTTATTTGTATTGTATGGCAAAGTTATAAAAGTATCATTTCCATATCCAACGTGATAATAATAATCATTGGTAGTGTCTCCTACTCTAGTAGAAGATACGGTCCATGTAACTCCATCTGTGCTTGCCAAAGTCTTATCACTGTCCTCAGCAGTAGCAACAAACAATGAATTAGGAACAATCTTTAACCATAAATCTCCACTATTTCCAACTCCATCTATTGGATCATATCCAGAATATGTAATTTGTCTTGTGGATGCTCTTGCTATTGTTGTTCCTGAAACAACATCAACCTCTCCAGTAAAAGATGCTCCAGATAGGTTTGCTTTTTCTTCAAATTTATCGTCAACTTCTTTTATTAAGTCATAACTTTCAGAAATATTGGAACCCTGTCTTTGAATTACATCTGCAAGATTTTGTTGAGATGTTCTAGTTTGACTATTAAATTGAGTGATGTGTTGGGGATACGAATCTCCCAGGGAGGCCGCATAATCGGATGGTAGTGGCTTTGAATGAATAGTCCAAGATACACCGTCTGTTGTTGAGTAAAAAGCAAGAACATAGCCAGCGAGATCTGGACTACTATTGTGAATTTCAAATCTTTCTTTTGCTTCATTAAAAAAGGCTTCACGCCAGGAGAATCCAGCGTATGTAATTGGGGTAGTGGATCTTGTCCAAGTTATACAATCTGTTGATATGTATGGGTGGTCCCCACTACTGCTATAATTACCCGCTTTTGACTTAAGAAATATTCCATTTCCTCCAGCAAGCCCCCTAAAACTGGTGCTTGGGTGTGGTAGTGCTCCTTGTGTCCATGTTATTAGGTCGGTGCTTGTCCAAGGAGTTTCATGGGCTAGGGTGGTGCTCTCGCTTTGTAATGCATATAGTGACCCAGAGTAAGCAAACCTAGGTCTGTAACCACTGCTGAAACTACCATTAATCATGGCGGGGGAAGTAGATGTTGTCCATGTAATTAAATCTGTAGTAAACTCTAAAATACTATTGCCTAGACTCTTAATATGAACAAAAACATCATTTGCCATAAAAAATGTAGCGGTAGTGGAAAAATTAGGTAGTGTGTATGCAGACCATGTAAGAGGCCATGATGGTCTAGCAACTCTAAGATATTGAGCAGCAGTGTTATATTCTGCTGCTACAATAAACTTGTCTGCTCCCTTAAGATAAAAGGCTTTGCGTACATAGTATGATGAACTAGTTCCGTTGTAATCTCCAATGGGATTTGTTCTTGTTACCCAGTTTATTTCTGAATAGTCTGTTGAAATTTGTCCTTCAAAATGAACGTTGTAAGAAGTTTTAGGAATTACATAGATATTGTTGTGAATAGCAAAAAAATCTTTTTGATAACTAGAAGTAGCGGATATAAAACCAGATGGTGCAGTACCTTCTAATACAGAAAGGCTTTCTCCATCGTCAAGAACTAAATTACCGTTTTCAAACATGTAGAATGATGGATCAAGATACTCCGTAAACTCAGAATAAATTTCTCTTTTATTGCTTATAATACCCATTAAATTTCTCCTCCAAATATGTTTACGGCAGACGTTCCATTTTGTGATTTAAAGTATACTCTATTATCTTCCGACAAAGTGTACCCGCCTGTTATTGTGATAGTTTCCCTTGGCTGAATCGTTTTTGAAACAATATAGTCTTTGTTGTTATAAAATTGTGCTTTAAATGAGTGATAGCCAATAATATTAAACCAGTAGGCACTTCGCCCAAGACTTGATGCGTATGTCCATGTTGTCCCATCCGTTGATACAACAATTTGACCACTACTGCTAGCATAAGGGTACACAGCAATATAATCTTGTAAGTAAGTTTCAATATTCGAACCTACAGCAGTGCCAGGGGTTGTTCCGCTTGTCCATGTTATACCATCAGTTGATAATCCTATTTGAGGAGTTCCCCCTTCTATCGCAAGGAAAGATTTTGTTGATGTTATGCTATTAGCATCATACGCTATTGTTCCAGTAGGTATTGTGTACCTTGTCCAAGTAATTCCGTCTGTTGATTGATCAAGTGCTGTTGCGTTATTGTTTACGTTATCTGCTGATCTAACAGCAAAGAATTTTCCTAAATATTCTGAATAAATTAATTCTTGTATTGTTCCTAACCCAGTTGTTGATGGAAGGGATGTTGTTGTCCAAGTTTGACCCTCATCTGTTGAATAGTAGGCACCAGTACCTGCTGTCGACACCAAAACCAAAGTTCCTGATCCATATTGATCAGTAATAGGGCTATACACATCTTCATCTGGACCGAATGCCATGAGTAGGTCAGTTTCAGTGAGTCCTGTAGTAACCTCCGTGGGAACAAAGTTGGCACCGTCGGCAGGGAAAAAATCATCTAGTAATTTATAAACCGCCCCATCTTGTGTGGTAGACCACCAGTACCCGTGTGCAAAAGTAAAACCGTATATATCTTGGGTGGAGGTATTTCCTACCATAGTAACAACAGTTGCTGCGTTGTCTGGAGTTGGTGCAACTCTTCCCCCTTTTTCAACTACTTCAGCGTAAGACTGCCCTCTATTCCCCGCTCCAATTTTTGCATTTTTTGGATTAATGGCAAACTGTGACTGATCACTGGACCTAAAATACAAACCCGAGTCACCATATGAAGTAACGCCACTGATTGTTTGATAAGCAGTGCCTTGATTATATGCATCTCCTTCTTCAAAATAAAGTCCTACTGAAAAATCTCCGCTATCGTTTACAAAAATTCCTGCATATGAAGAATAATCAATAAGTACCTGTGGTTCGGAGTCTGCAATAAGTAGTTCAACAGTATCGGCGGTATCAGAATTGTTAGTAATATGCATTGATCTAACAACAGCAGATCTTGATGTAGGTGGAGTATAAACCTCCACAACGGTATCTTTAGTTGGGGATGAACTCCCTAGTTTCTTATATTCTGTCATGATAGTTCTACTCCATATGTTGAAAATGTAAGATCTGATGTTGCCGTTGTTCCATCGTATGTTGTATTATCAACAAAGTTTTCTCTTACTCCTATTGTTGCTGAAGCAGATAGGCAAACTCCTGTTTCTAAAACTAATGTTTCATTTGGTAGTATCTCTGATTGAGTATACAAAACATTTTCTGTAGGGGCAGAGTAATCTTTAATTTCTCTAACTACCCCGACATAGTGATTTCCACTAAAGCGGTCTGTTGTTACATCATCCCATGTAGTATTTGGGGTATGTGGATAAGTAAGTGTTTTAGTGTCTCCACCACTTGTCACATAAACAAAATCTTTTCCATTATATAGGTACGATTCATTATAACTAGTTCCAGAACTAGTTATTTCTGCGCTCCAAGTAGACAGGTCAGTGCTGTAGTAGGAACTACCACCAGCAGTGAAAAATAGATATCCATCCTTATATTTTATGATATGGGTCCAGGAGTTTGAGTAGGCACCAGCCGCGCTGTGAATCGGAAGCGAATTCCAAGTTTCTCCATCTTCACTGTATTGAATTATGGGATTTAAAACTGTTGGTTCCCAGGCAAAGAATTTGTCTTTTGCAAAAACAAGTTTATTGTTAGAGTTGCTTAGTCCTTGAGCAAGTGTTCCCCTCGTCCAAATCGTGAAATTATCTGATACTGAAACAGTGTTTATGTTAGAAGTTTGTGCAAGTACTACAAATTTTCCATTTCCATATGCAGAATGCCTATGGTAGTTTGAACCCAGTCCGCCTCCTGAAGAATTGTATTGTGTAGGCAGAGTGAAAAGTGTCCAAAGGGTTCCTCCGTCAGTGCTGTAAAGTGCTGTATGGTTATTTAATGCAGGTACATATAATATCTGTCTTCCTTCTGGATTAAATACATAATGTCCCACGCTGCTCTGATAATATATTGTTGAACCAGTCCACAGACCACTACGGGAATCACCGCCTCCAAGAACCTTCCAGGTTGTTGCGTCTGTAGACTGCCATAATGGATAAACGGGATGGTTAGCGACAACAATATATTTTTGTTCGTTTTCCCACCATGTAAGAGAACTATTATGGTCTGTGGGCTGATCTAATTCAGCGGGCTGGAGACCAATTGCGGTAGTTGTTGTCCATGTTAAGCCATCAGTGCTTCTGTGAACTTCATTGTAGGTGGTTCCGCTAATTTCTCCAATGACGGTAAAGTCATATACTGTGTCCTGTCTTGTTGGAGAAGAGTCATAAACTGCAATATCGAAAGTGGCAGAGTCAGCGGATCTATTGGTAACGGTTATATTGGAAACTAAAGTCTCTGTTGATGCTGGAGTTGTGTAAAGAGTTTGCTCTGAATTATCTGTTGGTGCGACAGATCCAAGTTTCTTGTATGTTTCAGCCATTATTCATCTTTACCGTTCTTATTTTTATTTTCCACATTTAGTATATATTTTATCATACTTTTAGGCTCCTATCGCAAACATTGTGTGAAGTGTAGCGGAAGATCCTCCTCCACCGCCACCCGTACCTAGCGGTCCTACTGTAGATCCATTTACTTGAATAAAAAGTCCACTAGTGGTTGACCACATATCTCCATCTGTTGGAGATGTTGGTGCAGTTCCGTGTGGTATTCTTAAAGTTGATAGAGAAGTTGTTGCCTGAGTTCCAACAATTGTTCCTGTCGATGTTAATCCAGGTACAGTGACGGTTCCTGTAAATGTTGGAGAATTTATTGGTGCTTTATCGGTATGATCATGGCTATCGTCTGCAACTGTTGCCGATATAGATACCCCAGAACTTCCATCAAATGATGCTGACCCACTAACATCTCCTGTAAGAGATATACTTTGTGCAGAAGCAAGTGCTGTTGCAGTTGCAGCATTTCCTGATGTATCGGCATTTATTGTTGAGGGTAGACTAATAGTTATAGAACCTGCTGAAGCAGAAACTTCTACCTCGCTCGCTGTTCCAGTTAGCGATGTAACGCCTGTGTTTTCAATTACTACAGATGCCCCCTCTCCTGTTCCAGTAACAGAAAGTCCGTTTCCTGTAGCAGAAACATCAGCAACGTAGTCTCCCGTAGTGTCTGCTCCTAATTCTACTGAATCTGCCTGAATAGTTGCAGAAACAGTTACGTCTCCTGTTCCATCAAATGATGCGGAACCTGAAAGATCTCCTCCAAGGGATATTGTTCTAGCAGTTTCTAGGGAGGTTGCCGTTGCAGCATTTCCTGTGTAATTGCTGTTAGAAAGTACTTCTGTTCCATTAATCTTTAGAACTTTTCCAGTAGCAAGATCTATATTTTCAGATGAGGTCCAAGAGTCTGTTGAATCTATCCAGTTAAAGGTTTTGTCTGTTGTACCCTTAAGAGTGATACCGCCGCCGTCTGCGGAGGTATCGGTGGGAGAACCAGTTGAACCTAACTCAATGTTCTTGTCATCTACTGTAACGGTTGTAGAATTTACGGTAGTAGTGGTACCATTAACAGTTAGGTTTCCACCTACTGTCAAATCTGTAGATATATTAACACTGTCTGGAAGGCCAATAATAACTGAGCCACTTGAAGCAGATACCTCAACCTCTGATGCAGTACCTGCAAGAGAAACAACACCCTCGTTGGTTATTGTTACAGAAGCACTTTCAGAACCTTCTCCAGAAAGGCTTACACCCGCTCCTGCAACCAACGTCTCTACATAATTTCCTGTGGTATCTGTACCAAGTTCTACTGAGTCTACTATCGCATCAGCCTTGACGTACTCAAGAGAGTTCCACGCTGTAGAGCCGTCACCCAGTTTGATTTTATTTTCATCAGTTACAAATCCAATTTCTCCACTATCTAGTGTTGGATTATTTGAAGACCACTGACTAGCGGTATCTCTTCTGACTTGAATTTTAGTTGCCAATTTTATTCACCTATTCCTTTTATTATATCATAAAATTAGGAAGTTCCTCCATCCACTTCTACCTCAAAAACATTGGTTCCAGCGTTTCCGCCTTGAACTGAAAGAGAAAAGTTTTCTGTTGAAGAACTTCCAGCAGACAGAGATTCACCTGAAACATATGTGTCAGACAGGTCGGAGTTTCCTCCATCATAAACATTTATAAAAGTTGTTGTTGATGAATCTCCACCGTCCATTTCTCCATGGCCGCTTTCTGTAAAATCTGTTGAAGAAGATCCGCCAACTATTGATGCGACCTCATCAAAGAAGGCCAACTCTCTCCATGCGGAGTTGTAATATATAGCCAATCTTCCAGTTTGTATGTTGTAAAAAAGTTTTCCGTTTTGTGCATCGGTTGGATAAGCAAATCCAAAATCTACTGTTGATGAAGAAGAACTTGATCCAGAACTAGTTATTGAAGACCAGTCTGTTCCGTTATGAATCTTTAGATTTTCATCTGTACTGTTGTAATAAAGTTCTCCTTCTGAACCCGCTGCTGGGTTTGAAGACAAAGAAATCAACTTTATTGGTGTTAAAAACTTTGCTGACATATATACATTATACCTTTCTGATATGGAGGGGGGTAATAATTCTACCCCCCTCCAACATCATATTAACCAACAATAACGACTCTGAATTCGTTGCTTGATGGTGCTGTTGCAAATGATACAGTAACTGTATTTACATCTGTTCTAACAACGTCAACAATGACTGAATCATATGTTGAATTGTCGTATACATTTACTGTTACATCTCTTGTACCCAAATTATGAGTAACTGCAAAAGATGTGTTTGATCCATTTCCTAGGTTAGCAGATGCCTTCTTTGTGAAAGAATCTGTTACCAACTTTGCTTCCAGGGTTGCAATATCAATTGCCAGCCCAGCAGAGTCGTCCAGGTAACTTGTTGTAGCAAGATTAACATCTGCCTTCAACTCTGGTGTTGCATCTGTGTAAGTGAGATTTACGGTTGATGTGTTTGCAACCATATCACCTACTGCATCCTGTGATGCCTCAGTGAAATCACTTATATCAGTTGATGCTGCGTCCCCAGAAAGGAGAACGGTCTTGTATGTAGAGCCGTCAGTAGTGGCTTCCCACTCATCTCCAGTCTCGTTCCAACGTAGAGCAACATTTGTAGAATCACCACGCTCAATCTCAATTCCAGCGTTTTCGGTGGGAGATCCAGTGGCGTTGGAGTTAAGAGTGATGATGTTGTCTGCAAGAGAAATAGTCTCTGTATTGACCGTTGTGGTGGTTCCAGAGACAGTTAGGTCTCCATTTACAACTAGGTCATTACTAACAGTAAGATCGTTTCCGATTGTTACATCGTCTGGCAATCCTACTGTAATAGCACCTACAGATGCTGATACCTCAATTTCATTTGCTGTTCCAGTCAGAGAATCTACTGCCGATCCTGAGTCCAGGATAGCGGAGATTGTAATATCTGATGTACCATCAAATGATGCAGATCCGCTAAGGTCACCTCCTAAAGAAATGGTTCTTGGGGTTTCTAGGGCAGTTGCTGTATCTGCATTACCAGTCAAGTCACCAACAACATCTACTGTTATGCTTGATGGCAGACCTAGTGTTACAGCCCCTGTTGATCCAGAAACTGTAATCTCGTTTGTTGTTCCTGAAAGAGAAACTACACCAGCGTTTGTTACAACTACGCCAGCACCCTCTCCAGTACCAGAAACTGAAATTCCAGTTCCTGCACTAACACTTTCTACATAATCTCCTGTAGTGTCTGTTCCTAGTTCAACACTATCAGGCTGTATTGTTGCAGAAATTGTTACGTTTGCCGTTCCATCAAAAGAAGCAGAGCCAGATAGGTCTCCTCCTAGAGATATAGCGCGAGCAGTCTCTAGAGCAGTTGCGGTTGCAGCATTTCCAGTAGTGTCTGCATTGATTGTGCTAGGCAATGAAATTGTTATCGATCCATCTGATGTTGGGGAAGAAACGGTGATTTCATTTGCTGTTCCTGAAACGGAAGTTATTGGAGCAACAAATTCCCAGGAAGATCCGTTATAAACCTTTAGCCTGTCGGATGTTGTATTGAAATACATCCTTCCCTCAAAAAGGTCTGTTGATGGATCTGACGCTGCCTTCTCAAATGTTGAATTAAGAAGTTGATTTCCTGCCAAATCAAGATTGGTTAATAATCTTTGTGCCATTTAAATTCATCTCCTTTCTAAGATAAATATGCAGTTCCCGATATTGGTTCTGAAAAAGTTGCTATTGTACTATTTTCACTAACATATTCTAAATCGCACAATATCACTTCGCCATTATCGTCAACTATTGTTATATTTGGAGTAAAGCCCAGGGTGTGAGCAATATTCCATACAGTAGAAGGAGATTGTTGAGTATATATTTGGGCAACATCTGTAGAATTTGCTCCCAAAAACACCCCTTCTCCCCAGCCACTTTCTGTTTTTGGTCCAAAAAGTTTGGTGGTAGTAGTATTAATATACTGATCACCAATCAGACCAATAACTGGAGAAGGGTCTCCCGCTCCAGATAATATATTAGACCCCCTAGACCCTTGAGGTCCAGAAGTTCCAAGTTCTATTGTTGTATGTTGATTTAAAACTTCTACTGATACAGAAGCATCAACAATTTCTACGGTTACATCTGGCATTAATCTGTCACTCCCGCAGTAACTATAAACTTACCTTCAATTAGCCTTGTAACCTCTAAAGAAATAGATATGAGTTCTAAATCGTAAATATACTTTGTTGGGTATATTGAGTTTGTTTCACTAGCGTCAATTAAAATAAGAATAGTTCCATATGACCCACCTAGTATTATTTTATTATTCTCTGTTGTTAAATCTAATACTGAAGATGTGCTAGTTAATGATTCCTTCACCTTCATTCTTGCGGAATAACCGCCAAGATCTACTGGTTCCCCACCTATTTTCCAGGTTAATTGTTGAGAAAAAGTAGATCCTTGAGGACAAACAAAATTATATTTTCCTGGTAGCATCTACAAAAAATCTCCCAATTTTTATTAATCTTATTATATCACCTTTATTAAATGCTAGCCATAGCAACGATTCAATAACAATATTTAAAAAATTGCATATAAAACTCTTGACACCTGTTTTTGATGGTGTAGTATATATAACCAATAGGGATGAAGAGTAAAAAACTGTCTTCCTCACTCTCTGGATCTACTGATCGCCGCAGGCGATTTCTTAAAAGGAAGGTAAAAGTGAAGGTTTTAGAAAAAGGGTATATAAAACTAGTAAACAATATGGGTTCTGATATTGATGTAGTAAATAGTGCAAGAGTTAGTTTTAATAAAGAAGTCCAATCTCTTTCTGATAGTGATACAAAACTAATAAACTTTTTGATAAAACATAGGCATGATTCTACCTTAAGACATTGTGTAATGACTTTTGAAGTATATGCTCCTCTAATGGTAGCAAGGCAATGGTGGAAGCATCATATTGGGGCAACTATGATTGATGAACAAGATGGTTGGAATGAATCATCACGACGCTATATTACGGAGGAAGAAGAATTCTATATTCCTATGCCAATGGAGTGGCGCAGTGCTCCTGAAAATCGCAAGCAAGGAAGCGGAGAGCCTGTTATAGCAGACATTGGTGCCAAGTACACCAGGCAATTAGAAAAGATGGTTGTAGAAGGCGATAGGCTTTATAAGGAAGCATTGGAAGACGGTATCGCACCAGAACAGGCACGACTCTTGCTACCCGCCTACAGCATGTATGTACGGTGGCGTTGGACGGTAAGCCTGAATGGAGTGCTACACTTTATATCACTGAGAGACAAGGAAGATGCTCAATATGAAATCAGAGAATACGCTAGTGCCATTAATACCGTTGCCCACCAGTTGTATCCCATCACAACAGAGGCTTGGAGAAAGTTCCGCTAAGTCTCCTAGAGCACGCAAGCGTGCAGCAAAGTGGAGACTTGCACAAATTATCAAATCTGATAAGGGATGCATTGATTGCGGGTATAACGAAAGCCCCTATGCCTTGCAGTTTGACCATATCTCTGATAATAAAAAAGCAAATGTCTCAAATCTAATACGATCAGATTACAGTTGGGTAACAATAAAGGCAGAGATTGATAAATGTGAAATTGTATGTGCTAATTGTCATGCCGTAAGAACTCACAAAAGAAAAACTACTTCATACTCTTGATGTGCTGATAAAGTTCATCTATCTTGTCTTTTAGTGCAATATTTTCTTTCATCAGTTCCTCATTCTGAATCTTAAGTTCTTTCAGATCACCTCTGAGTGCTTCATTTTCATGAATGAGTTCTTGTATCTTATCTTTTGCCTCTACCAACTCTTTCCTGAGTTCATTCATTGTTATCTGCATTGTTTCTACAGCATTTTGAGATGACTCAGATAGGGCGTTATAAATATCTGATATGTGCTTTTTTCTGTTTACAAACCATGTTGCGAATGCTGCAAGTGGAGCGGCAAGTACACCTACTATTGCAACAATTATGCTTGTGTCCATTATCTAGTAAGACTCCTATAAAAATTATACAGATCTAATGATCTAAATAATGATGATACTGCCATTCCAATCCAAATTGTTAGCCAAATAGCCCATGACAGCCAATTTTCTGCACCGCCTACAAAGAATACGCTTAAATATGATAGTGATGTAGCAACCGCAGCCGCAGCAATGAACCCCCAGCCATACATCTCTGCCATAAGTGATGAAACAGGGTGGTTGTTCCTATGACAAGTAAGCGACCACATAATCGCGGCGGCAGAAATCATAAAGTATGCACAAATAATATGCATTAACCATAAATAACCCTCAACAGCAGACTCTGGAAAACCATCATCTACTATCCCGTATAGTCCTAGCATAAACAATACAAATGCTACATAAAAGTCAAAAGGGCGTTCGCGCATTTTATTGCGGAACACCCCTTCGACTACGTTCATTGTATTTAATTTTCTCCTAAAAAAGTTATAAAAATATTATAACACTTTTTACTCCTTAGAAAGGAGCGAGGGAGAGTTCTTGTCTGACCCAATATTCTTAGAAACAATGGATGTTGCGTAAGACAAAATTGCTGCACCTACTGAGACACCAACAATCTGTGCCCAGTCAGCGGTGAACGCATTAAATACCTCTGCACCAGCAACTAATGCTAAAAAGGTCTGAGCCAAAGTCTTAATTGCTCTTTCGCTTGCGTCGGTGATGAACTGCTTTGTAAACATTAATATTCTCCTATTTCTTCTTCGTTTTCATTGGTATGAAGCCTTACATCTTCATATGCTGATCCACCAATATAGGCAGCAGTGACAGCACCCATGAGTCCAAAGGCACTCAGTAGTGCGGTTTCTGCAACAGGCTCATTACTAGCAAACCACAATGAATATAGTATGACTAGAGATGAAAATATCATAGATCCAAAAACTGCTCGCCTACGGTACTTCCATGATGGACCGTTATTTTGCACACAAAAATTATACCAGACTATGACAGTTTTTCGGCGGCGAGAATAACCAAACATGCCCATGTGCAACAAACAATAACTACGTTATTGCCACTGCACGGGTTTCCATGAGTTTTTGAAGATATCTAAGTTAGCCCCTTTTATCCAGGGTAGGGGATATGTTACATTTGATGAATTAAATGCTGCCCACCATGAAAATGTACTATTAGATATAACATGATTTTCACATGATGCCATGAGATGGAAATCAAGAAATTCTGATTCGTGAATTATTTCTACATTTACCTTCGGTAGATTGTCTTTACACCATTTGGGATCATCAGAAAAGATGACTACCCTGCCTTTTTTAGGCCATGCATCTAAATAATATTCTTTGGAAAGTAAGTTGATACCTCCCCATACCTTTTGATAATCACCCCTTCTGACATGTACCGCTGTTGCCCCTTGTATCTTATTGGCATATGGCTTCATTAATGACTTCATAAGATTGGATGGACGAACCCAATCAGACATGTCATTCTTAGCCAAATTCAAACATTTCCAATCATGCATGTACCCCCGCTGTCTGGGTTGTAGCCAATGACAAAAATTCCTAGAATGCTTCGCATCAGCAATCAGAGAAGAGTCATCTGTAAATAAGTTTTGTGGAAATGAGAAATATGGAAAATATTTCCATCTAGGAAATATTACATCATAGTGCATAGGGCTTTCTTCATGATATTGAAGCCTAGCAAGACCAACAGTAGATCCTATTTGCCATAGTTGATTTCCTAACCTACCTGATCTACCCAGAGTTGGATAGGTCATATACATAGTTTTATTTTATCAAAGTTTAAAAATTTTTTATATAGCCAATCACTGATTCTTATTTTTTTTCTACTGGCTTAAATTTTCTACCCCCCGCGATATTCAATTTTTATTTTATCAAAGTTTAATTTTGTATAAATATGTATGATGCATGTTTTGATATAGTAATCAAATTTTTAAATAGTGAGCACACATATAACATATTTTTTTACTTGTGTCAAGCCGACACGCCGATAAAAAAAAATAAAAAAAGTTTTTCAAAATGTCCGTTTTGTATGCATTTCTAATTTGTGAATGTCAGACCCCCATGCTAAGGTGAAGCCATAGAAAGAAAGGTTAGGTGGTCACAATGGCTACACGCAAAGCAAACGCAATCGCCCTCGCGGTTGCCAACTACGCAAAGGTTGTCGAAGATGCTTTCGACACCACCTACTGCTCAGGGTGTCTGAAT
>Ga0194023_1000008_pt1 | contig 36158 bp, 49 predicted proteins | sample IW6Sep16_MG_FD_140348 | JGI IMG/M metagenome (GOLD analysis project Ga0194023, IMG submission 140348) | Freshwater microbial communities from the Broadkill River, Lewes, Delaware, United States - IW6Sep16_MG | ecosystem: Environmental > Aquatic > Freshwater > River | place: USA: Delaware...
AATAATTTTTTAACAACATATTATATATTACTATGTCAAATAATATTTTAGATACCTTAGAGGTAAAACAGTTTGAGGCAGAAGTGCATCAATCTTATCAGGAAGAAGGTAACACTCTTGCTGAATGTACCAGATACAGACGTATCAACGGTAACAAAACTCAATTCCCAATCTTAGGAACTTTAGCTGCGGCTGAAAGAGTAATTGGAACTCCTGTAGTTGCTACTAACCAAAGTGCATCTGCTGTAGAGGTTCAAACTACTAAATACTCTGTAGCTCAATGGACTGACATTTTCTTACAAGGCGAAGTTAACTTTGACGCTAAACAAGAAAGTGCTAAGGCTGTTGCTATGGCTGCTGGCCGTAAAGTTGACCAAGTGGTTATTGATGCTTTAGAACTATTAGATGGTTCATACACTAACACTGTTGGTGTTGCTATCGGTGGTGCTAATACCAACTTAAACGTTGCGAAATTAGCCGAAGCTGCAAAGCAACTTGACATTAATGGTGTACCTTCCGCTGATCGTTTTGGTGTCATTCATACCAATTCTCATCATTCATTAACTCAAGAAACTACTGTTGCATCATCTGATTACAACAGCAATAGAGTTCTTGCTAATGGTAAGATCAACGATTACTACGGTTTCAAATTCAAGCAAATCGGTAACTTAGCTGACGAAGATGGTTTGGCATTAGCTTCTAATGTTCGTAACAACTTCTTCTTCCATAAGTCTGCAATCGGTCTTGTAATGGGTATGGAAATCAAAGTAGAAATTGAGTATCACCAAGATTATGGTGCGCACTTAGTAACTGCTTTCTTCTCTGCCGGTTCTAAAGTAATCGACGAGTTAGGTATTTCTTTCGTAGATACTTACGAAGCTTAGTTTTGTTAACCTTTAATTAGATTTTATTATGGCTTTTTCAAAGAAAAATTTGGTTTTATTAAACCAAAGTGGTGTACCCGGTTCTCCAAAAGTTTGGATGTACCACACAGCGGATACTGTAGCTACTGTTAACACAGCGGACTACTTTTTGACTGCTAACGACATTCTAACTACTAACGATATTATCTTCGTAGTTAGTTCAACTGGTGGTACTCCGGTACATACCATTAATATTGTCAATGCGTCATCTAGTACAACTGTTGACGTATCAGATGGCTTAGTTATTACTGCTACTGACACTGACTAATTTAGAAACTGTGTGTCTCCGGCATTTATGCCGGGGACATACTTTAATTGAATAGAAAATTATGGCTGTTATTACTACGGATATTAGTATCTGCGCAGCCGCTTTACAGCTTATAGGCGCAGAAGAAATTGAATCTTTCTTAGATGAAACAAGAGAAGCGAGGATTTGTGCTTCTATATATCCAACAGTCAAAAAGGACATGTTGCAATCAAGCGCATGGCGATTTTCTATTAGGCAAGAAGAATTAAATAGATTAACTACAACACCTCTATTTGATTTTAGTTATGCTTATTCCTTACCATCAGATTTCTTACGCTTAGTAGGTAAACAGAATCCTACATCTAAGCACCAAATCTACGAGAACAAATTATATACTGACTTAACGCCAGTCTATGCGAGCTTACAATATGACGTAGATGAGCAATATTTCCCTGCGTATTTTACTCGCTTGATGCAATTAGAAATGGCTGCAATGCTTGCGGCTGCGTTATTAGAAGATGAAAACAAAGCAGATAAATTTGGGGCTTTCGCTAAAACACAAATGATTAAAGCGAGAAATATAGACTCACAAAATAATACTTCTAGCACTATACCGGCAGGAGCGTTTAACTTAACTAATGTTAGATACTAATGGCACAAAAGGCTCGCATAAAAACAGTACAGGTAGGTTTCACAGCAGGCGAGCTTGACCCTGTTTTATTGGGGCGTATTGATAAAGAACTTTATTATAAAGGTGCTGCTAGGCTACGTAATGTTGTAGTTAATCCTCAAGGACATGTTACACGTAGACCCGGATTAGAATATATAGACAGCACTACTGGTAATGCTGCTTCACAATCTATAGAGTTTGAGTTTAATAACATTCAAAAATATTTAATCGTATTCACCGCTGGTGAGTTCAAAGTCTATAAAGATGATGTTTTACAAGCTACTGTAACTTCATCACCAATTAGTTCTTTAACTGCCGATCAAGTACAAGAGATGAAATTTGTACAGTCAGCGGATACCTTATTACTTTTCCACAAAGATGTCCAAACCATTAAGATTACGAGAACAAGCCACACTTCGTGGACTGCTGCATCTGTAACTTATGAAAATATACCGTGGTTTGCTTTTTCTGGCGTAAGTGTTAGTGAGCCAGCGCAAACATTAACTCTTAGCAACACAACTGGTAGAGATGTAACAGCAACCGCAGGTGGTGGTAGTGTGTTTTCATCTGGTAGTGTCGGTCAATATATTTATGGTAAAGCTGGCGGTATCCTTAGAATTACCGGATATACGAGCGCTACTATTGTTACCGGACAGATTGAGGTTGACTTCCCATCTGTTGGGCCGATTGCGGCTGGTCAATGGGAATATGAAACTGGGTATGAACCTGTGTGGTCAGGCACAAAAGGTTGGCCATCATGTGGAACTTTCCACCAAAATAGATTATGGGTGGCAAATTCTGGTGAAAGACCACAAACATTGTGGGGTTCTCAAGTAAGTAACTTCTTTGATTTTAATGTAGATCAAGGTAATGATGACGATGCGATTGACGTAACTATTGATGATAACCGAGTTAATGCTATTCGTAATATTGTTTCTGGTCGTAATCTACAAATCTTTACTACTGGTGGTGAGTTCTATATACCGACCGAAGTTGGAAACCCAATTACACCAGCTAAAGTTTTGATTACTAAATCTACTGCTCATGGTTCAAGTAATGTATTACCAGTACCAGTAGGTGGTGCTACCGTGTTTATTGAAAACGCAGGTAAGGTAGTTAGGGAATTTATTTATAATGAATTAGAACAAAACTATGGTGCTAAAAATATTTCAATACTTTCGTCTCACCTCATTAGTTCGCCAGTTAGTTCGGCTGTTAGACAATCCACATCCGATAGTCCGGCTGATTATTTCTATGTGGTTAATAGCGATGGTACAATGGCCGTGCTTAATATTGCTAGAGATCAAGAGCTTTTAGCATGGTCTTTATGGACAACTAACGGTACTTTTGAAGAAGTAACCGTTTTAGGGCAAGATGTTTATGTAACGGTTAAAAGAACAATCAATAGTTCTACAGTTAGGTATATTGAAAAATTTAATAGCGATCATTTTTTAGATGCTTCATTGATTAAAACTAGTGGTAGTGCAACTACTTCTTGGACAGGGCTAAGTCATCTTGATGGCGAAACAGTTAATGTAAGAGGTGATGATTATATTCTTGAAGATGCTGCTGTAGCAAGTGGGGCCTTAACCAGCTCATTAGATGTATCTGAATTAGAAGCTGGCTTAGAGTATTTAGCACAAGTTAAGACGCTACCGATTGAAGCTGTATTAGATAATTCTCAATTAGCTGGTGATTGGAAAAGATTAGTTTGGGTGAACGCTAGATTAAATAATAGTAGAAATATTGTCGTTAAGTATAATAATAAAAGATATGTACCAGCGTTTACTTATTTTGGTTCTAATGTTTTAGACCAGCCAGTTGCGTTGTTTACGGGTTGGAAAAAAGTACATCTTGCAGGCGTAGAGCGAGATGTTGATGTGGAAATCACACAAGACGACCCATTAGAGTTTGAAGTATTAGCATTAACAATAGCGGTAAAATGACACTAGAATTAAGAGATTATAAAGGCGAAGAAGATTTTACAGAGTTCAAACGCTGGTGGGAATTTTGGCGCTGGAGAGATAGAGTAACTCAAGAGATTCTTTCCGATATTGGCTATGTAGTTGAAAAGGATGGGTTGCCATTATGCGCAGGCTTTCTTTATACTACTAATAGTTTGATAGCTTCTATTGAGTGGGTGGTGTCAAACCCGTTTGCACAAAAAGAAGATGTCGCCGAAGGGTTAGATTTTCTACTTGAGTGTTTGTGCCAAAGGGCATTGAAAGAAGAAAAGAGATTAATAATGACTACAATTAATAGTCCTACTTTAGCTAAGAGATTAGAAAAACTAGGGTTCGTTATGAGTGGTGAAAATTTAAAACAATATATTAGGTTGAAATGGCAGTAGCAACAGGAACAGCAATATTGATAGCAGCCGCAGTAGCAGCCGCAGGTACCGCATATACTGTTAGAGAACAGAATATGACCGGTAAGCGTATGGCTACTATTGCTGGCCAACAAGCACATGCGCAAGCTAAGACTTTAGAGATGCAAGCTCAAGCCGAACGAACACAGGCAGAGGTTGACGAACTAGATAGACAAAGAACGCTTGACCGTATTATGTCTGCACAAAATGCAGTGTTTGGTGCTAGTGGTCTTGCTACTACATCTGGTAGCTTTACCAATATTCAAACTACTGATGCAGCAAGAGCAGCCGAAGCTAAAAGATTAAACCAAGTATTTACTGACACTAGACAAGTTGGCTTTAGAAATAATATCAGGCAGATACAAGACCAAGCTGCGATTACTCGTAGTGCGGCTAAGGTGGCTAGGAGGACTAATACTGTTAGAGGGTTTACACAAATTCTTAGCAGCGGCGCTAGTGCTTATGCTGGTTCACAATCAATGAAGTAAGAGGCTATGACTAAAACGAGAATTACACAAAGAACAACAAATAATCCAACTAACTTACCAGCTAGTGGTGTGGTTCGTTTTGATGGTAATATCCAAGCAGCTTCAAGAGGTAGCTTTGCACCTCAATTACAACCAATAAGATTTACTCCGGGTGGTGAATATTTAGAGCAAATGAACGCTGTAGCTGATTTAGGTGAGGGTATCTTTAATGCTACTGCTAAGATTGCTGTGGCTTCTCAAAGAGCTAAAGAGGCTGAAAGAAACGCATATCTAGCAAACGTTGAAACCGATGATATTGTTCAGACCAATAGGATTTTCAATGAGAATAAACTACAAGGTAATGACCCAGAACTATTAACTAAAAGGCTTGAGGAATACCGTAATGGTAAAATGGCTAGTATGCCTCAAGATGTTCAACCATACTATCAGCAAAGTTTTGATAAAAGAGCTGCTACTCTAACAGTAAAATCTCAAGATCAGTTTTTTAAGAAAGTTCAAAATGATTCTCAAAAATCTTTAGAAGCTGCTCAAGAATTAGTTGGCGATGATATATTTAAGAACCCAGCACCCTCTACTGAAATTGAAGCTCAACACTATGAGGATAAAATAACTAAGTACCAATCAATTCTTCAAGCAAGAATAGATCAAGGTTTTATTACACCGGAAGAAGGTGCAGTTATTCAAAAAGATTTTCAAAAAAATTTAATTACAGTAGCTTATAAGAATCAGCTTCAAGCAATGGATTCTAACCAAAGAGCTAATGCTATTCTTGAATTACAAAAGTCTAAGAAGTTACCAGCAGGTTTATCTATAGAAGATAAAAACGATATTGTAGCCAAGTTAAATGCTTATAATTCTACGGTTGATTCTATTGAGACTAAAGCTAATGCTCAACAAAAAGCAGAACAAGAATTAAATTTAGCAAGACAAGCCGCTGATTTAGAAATAAAAGTAAATCGTGGTGAGGCTACATACGAAGATGTTTTAGAAGCTGAACAAAGCAAAACTATCACACCAGCTAAAAAAGTAGCACTTTTCAAGAAATTAGATGACGAGAAAGACAAAGTAGTTAAAGAGTCATTATCTTTGAGAAAAGTTTATGGTGCTATGAACGGCACTGATTTTATAGACCCTAAAAATACTGATGATAAAAAGGCTGTTGATTTAGTTTACACTAAGGTTCTTTCCCCACAAATAGATGCTATCCAAGACCCAGCGGTGAGGAAAAGCACAATAGCTAATTATGTTAATTCTGTTGGTGTGGTTCCCGAAACTTTACGTGGTAAAATGCGTGGGGTGTTTAGGGGTGATGATGTAGAACAAAAAGTATTTTATGCAGATTTGGTTGGTCGTATCCAAGAAACCAAGCCTCAAGCTTTAGACGACTTTGACGACAAAGATATTACTCAAGCTATAATGATTGACGAAATGGTTAAGGCTGGCACACCTAACGAACAGGCTGTAGAGAAAGTAGCTAATATCACTAGTGGTCTTAATAAAGGTAGACTAGAAATTCTTGAAGAAGATTTTAAAGAGTTGGTAGAAGATAAAGGTACAGGTGTTAAAATTAATTCTTACAAAGTAATTGATACTGTTAGAGATACTTTTGACGAAGGTGTATTTTCTGTCAATGCTTCTTTACCTAATCAGCAACTTGGTGTTGAGGCAGCAGCAATTAATGATTATAAACGTCTTTACAAAACTTGGTATCTCAACACAAATGGTGATGCCGAGTTAGCTGAAAAGCAAGCTAAGTTAGCGTTAAAGCGTACTTGGGGTACTACTGGCGTAAATGGTGATTCTAAGCAATTAACTAAATACCCTATTGAACAAGCCTATCCGGGTATGCCTACTAAAGAGATTAAGAAAGATTTAATGAAAGATTTAAAATCTTTGCCAGAGTATAAAGACTTAGCTGACGATGATGTAATAATCCAATGGGACGCTAGAACGGCTAGAGAGTTTAGACAATACCCATCTTATCAAGTTTTAATATTTAATAAAGAAGGTGTGTTAGAACCAATAGCCGATGAGAATTTAGCTCGTTGGAAACCAGATTATGACGGCTGGAAAAAAAGAACAAAAGCTGCTAATCTTAAAAAGAATCAAACTACTAGAGAAGCTAGGGAGCTTGAAGAAGAATTAGAGCCTTTTATGAATAATCCAATATATTAATGGTATGCCTTTTTTAAAAGAACAAAAAGATATAGTTTTACCGGATTTAGTTAAAGAAGAGGTTAACGTACCAGAAATAGAAACTACTTTAGGTGAAGCAACTAAAAGAGCTTTTCGTTACGAAAATATCATAGGGGCTATAGTTTCTAATAAATCTCGTGGTAATTGGGTACGTGACCCAGAATTCAATTTTGATAAAGCTTTTAATAATCTACCAGAGGATTACCAACTGTCAAAATCAATTAGTTCTAAATTTGCTGACGCTGAAAACGAAGAACATTTTAATGCTATTAAAGAACAGATAGACCAAGAAAGTTCTGATAGAGAATATCTAGCTAACTCCGGTTGGAAAGGAGTTACCGCTAATCTTGCGGCAGGGATACTAGACCCTATCAACTTAATTCCTATTGGCGGTACTGCATATAAAGTAGGAAAAACAGGGAAAGCAACTTACAATGTTTTAAATGCTGGCGCTAGAACCGCAATGGTTGGTGCTGGTACCATCTCTTTACAAGAAGCTGCTTTACATTCACAGCAAGAAAGTAGAACTCTTGGCGAATCAGCGGCTAATATTTCTGTAGGTACTTTATTATCTGGTGTGCTTGGTGCTGGTAGTTATGCTTTATTAGCTAAATCTGCTAGATACCCAGCATTTAAAAAACAATTAGAAACTGAATTAGATATTACAGACTTTGCCGAAGATGTACGCCGAGGTGTTGAACTTCAAGAAAAGCCGGGCTTATCTTTAAGTGCAGCAGCAACACCTAAGAAATCTAAGGCTGAACTATTAGAGGAGAATAGTTTAGTTCGTGGCGGAGTGTTTAAGCCAATAATGTTTCAAGACCCTAACTTGAGGCTGCTAAATAGTCCGGCGGTTTCGTCTCGTTTAGCTATGCAAGAACTATCTGAATTTACACCTAAGTTAAAGAAGAATTTAAAAGGTATTGCTACCCCAAAATCTGTTGAGTCTGAAAGACTATTAGATGAAGGTAGGCTTGCAGATGTTATCTTGAATAATCAAGATCAATTTATGAAGTATAAAAAACGAGTTGGCAACGATGCTAACCGTTTATCAAGGGCGGAGTTTAATACCGAAGTATCTAAGGCTTTGAATAGACAAGGCGATTCGCCAACACCAGAGGCAGCAGCGGCAGCAGCTAAAGTGCGTAAAGATATTTTAAAACATTATGGTAAGGAAGGATTAGAGATAGAAGGCTTCTTTGGTGATGGTAAAGCAGTACAAGACACTTTAGATACTTATTTCCCACGTCAATTTAATAGGGCAACAATAGCTGCTAACCCAGCTAAGTTCCAAAAGAAAATAGCTGATTACTTTAAATCTGAATATTCAAAAGCAAAGCGTGGCACTAAAGCTAGGATTTATGAAGATGCTATTGAAACATTAGATGAGAGTTATTTTCAAAGGTTGGCTCTTGACGTTTACGATAATGTTATGGGTTCTTCAAGTTCAGTGCTTCACGATAATGTTGGCTTATCTTCTCTACCAAGTTTTGCTAAAAGTAGAAAACTATTAATGGATAACACCGAAATAGAAGAATTCTTAGAGATGGATGTTGATGCTGTTATGACTAAGTACGCCAAGCTTATGTCGTCTCGTACCAGATTAGCTAAAAGATTCGGTATAGACTTCTTAGATGATAATATGCAAACCGGTAAATCAAAAATAGTTCAAGACATCAAAGAAGAATATGCTGACCTTAAAGCAAAAGTTCTTGATAAACCTAAAGAATTAAAGAAATTAAAAGCTCAAGAAGAAAAAGATTTAGCGGACGTATTTGCATTAAGAGACAGATTATTAGGTACTTATGGATATTCAATAAACCCAGATAGCTGGGCTTATCGTGTTCAGCGTCAAGTCAAGCAATATAATGTGGTTACAATGCTTGGTGATGTGTTAGCCTCATCAATACCAGATTTAGGCAAACAAGTGATGGTTGGCGGCTTTTCTAAATTTCTTGGAAAAGGGTTAAAACCATTAGTTAAAAAGTTAGCCTCACCAGAATTTAGAAAATATAAGAAACTTCATGCAAGAGAAATGAACCGTATGGGTGTCGCTCTTGATCTTGTTAATAATGGACGTGTAAACGCCATTGGTGATATTATGGATGACTTTGGTAGACATACTAAATTTGAACGTGGTGCTGATTATGTTAACCAAAAACTAATTACTGCAACTGGTATTAGCCATTGGAATGCTTCTTTACGTCAAGTGGCTGGTGGCATCATTCAAAGTAATATGCACGATGCTATGTCAGCGATTGCAGGTAATAGTGCTTCGGCTAAACAAATAGCTAATCTTGCTAAAGTCGGTATTGACAAGCAAGCTGCTAGAGCAATCAGAGCGCAGATAAAAAAACATGGTGAAGTTATAGACGATTTAGTTTTCCCAAATATTTCTAAATGGGATTTTGAGGCTAAAGAATTAGGCGAGTTATACGCTACTGCTATTAGAAAAGAAGTAGATTCAACAATCGTAACTCCGGGTGTTGGTACTACACCATTATGGATGTCAAGAAATGGTTTAACTTTATTTGGTCAATTCCAATCATTTGCTTTTTCTTCAATGCAAAAAACTTTAATCCCGATAGTTCAAGACTTTGATGTAAAAACGGTTCAAGGTCTATCAGTAATGGTTGGTTTAGGTACTTTAACCGCTGCGTATAAGAGAGCAGCGAGAGGTGATGATATGCCGGATACTACAACTTTAATTCAAGAAGGTGTTGACCGTAGTGGTGTTATGGCGTGGGTGATGGATTATAATAATCGTCTTGAAAAACTATCTCAAGGAAATATTGGATTATCAAGGATTCTTGGTACTAACGCAACAAACAAATATTATAACTATAATAATTTCGCAGCACTTGGCCCAACAACAGGTCAAGTAAATAATCTAATGAATGTGGCAGGTGGTATCCTTAGTGGCAATGTTAATCAATCTACAGTCCATTCGGCACGTAGATTATTACCATTACAAACTATGATAGGCGTGCGACAAACTCTTGACTTAATGGAAAAAGAGTTTAATAATACTATAGGAATTCCTAAAAATTAATTGAATATTCAATAATATGGTTACAGTACCGTCATTAGTAGATGAAACACCGTTAGATCAGTACACAGCCACGGCTAGTCAAACTGATTTTAACTTTACTTATATGATCTTCGCAACGGAGGATATTAAGGTCTATGTTAATGATGTGCTTAAAACTGAAACAACAGATTATGTTGTCAAGCAATCAGATGGTAGCGCCATAGTTCCGGCGGATGATTTACCAATGGATGGTGGTAAAGTTGTTTTCAATTCCGGTCTTACCTCCGGCGACAAAGTTTCCTTATCTCGTGATATAGCTATTGAAAGATTAACCGGTTATTCTGTAGCTGGTGCTTTTAGGGCCGATGTAGTAAACGCCGAGTTTACTAAAATTTATGCAGTTCAACAACAATTAGAAAGAGATTTAGCTAGAACAGTTCAGTTAAGTGCTTCCGATGCCGAAGGTGGCTCTTTAACATTACCTTCTAGTAGAGCTAGTAAGTTCTTATATTTTGACGCAAGTGGTAATTTAACTGCTGCGGCTGGTACTACCGAGGTTGCAGTTAGTGCTTTTATGGAAACCGTACTAGATGACACCACGGCTGCTGCTGCTAGAACAACTATGGGTTTAGCCATTGGTTCAGATGTGCAAGCATGGGACGCAGATTTAGATACTTTAGCGGCTTTAAGTTCAATAACCAATTTGACTAATTTAGCAGGTTTAACTGATACTGCTGATAAAATCCCTTACTTTACTGGTTCTGGTATGGGATTATCTAAATTACCAGCAAATCCGAATTTAATTATAAATGGACAAGGTTTAATAGGTCAAAGAGGGACTTCTTTTACTTCTACAACCACACCAGCTAATAGTGATGATACATATCTTTTAGATAGAATGTTATTATTGTCAGATGGGAATGATATAGTAGATGTAAGTCAAGAAACTACAGAAGTGCCGAGTGGTGCTTATTCTTCTATTAAATTTGATGTAGAGACTGCAAATAAACAATTTGCATATTGCCAAATATTGGAAGCTAAAGATGCAGCTAAGATTATAGGTGGTACTGCGTCATTGTCATTTAAAGCTAAGAAGGGTGGTTCTAATGCTACTTTAGAGACTTTAAGGGCTGCTATTATATCATGGGATAGTACAGCAGATACAGTTACTAGTGATGTGATAGGCACTTGGGCTGGGGCTGGTACTAATCCAACTTTAGCTACAAACTGGACTTATGAGAATACACCTTTGAATTTAACATTAACTACGTCATTTCAAACATTTAAGATTGAAAATGTAAGTATAGATACAGCTTCTACAAATAATGTAGCAATATTAATATGGTGTGATGATACTGATGCGACTGTAGGAGACTTAGCTTATATTGGTGATATTAAAGTTGAAGAGGGTTCTATATCTACACCTTATGGGTTTGAGAGTGTTGAAGAGGTGTTAAGTAGATGTCAGAGGTTCTATGAGTTTAATGATGACCAATTTTATGGTATATCTACAAGTGGAGCTACATCACAATCTATAGATTTCGTAGTGCATTATAATGTTAAAAAACGGATTATACCTTCTACAGTAAAGCTTTTAACTGCAGGTTCAGGTGCATATGCGGGAACTACATTAGGTTCCGGTTTTAGTAGGGAATCTAGTTTTAGAATTAGATTATCTAATTCTACTTCTTCCGCAGGGGGTCATGTATCATGGACAGCAAATGCAGAATTATAGAGGTTAATTATGAATATAAACACAGTTAAAGATTTAGGGGATTCTTACTTAGTCAATAATGTAGTTGATGTACCAAAGAATCCCACTAATAGAGATTATAGGAAGGTCCAAGAATGGTTGTCTATAGAAGGGAACAATGCTCTACCTAAATATACTTTATCAGAGTTAAAAGATGTTAGAATAGCAGAAATTAAAGCAGAAGCTGGTAAACGTATAACGGAGATATATCCAGAATGGAGACAAAGAAATCATATGGCTGCTGTAGCAGATATTCATAATAAAGAATTAATAGCTCTGAAAGCTAATACTATTTACACATTAACAGCAGAAGAATTAGCTATAATAGATACAGCAAAAACCACGAAAGCTCAGATATTTAATATAAGAAGTAAATCTGATCTATTGGAGGCATCCTTAGATGGGATGACTATAGAACAGCTTGAAGCTTTTGACGCAACTAACGATTCAAATTGGGTTTAGATATGATACCAAGAAACGCAAGACTTTCAAATAATAGAGCTAGTATTATACTAGCAAATCGTAAACCTCCGGGGAAACCGGCTACTGGTATTCCGATTCAACTATTAGATGGTAAGAAAAGAGGGAATTTAATTTTCACTGGTCAAGGAGTAAGAATTAGAAGAATGAGAAATGCGATACCTACTACTTAAACTCATATTAGATTTTATATATTTAGGGGTAAGCCCGTATATATCAGATGATAAGGGGTTACTTGTTTGGGCTTTGTATCTATTAATTCAGCCAGTTGTTTTAAGTTTGGCTATTAAAAACTTATCTTCAAACCCAGCGGTGAAGGTAGTTAATTTTATAGTGTTAATAACTTCTAGTATTTTATTTGTTAATTTTGTTTTGGAATGGTTCTTATTTGAACGCTTTGAAAACATAAGTAGGATACTTAATATTATTTTGATGTTAATAGTTTTACCACTTTGCTTTAATGCAATTTGTAAATTATTTGTAGTTGAGAATTCAACTTACGAAGAGGGCAAGAGTTATTTTGGTTTTAAGAAACCGGTTAATATTTTTGGTTTAATAGCGGCTTTAGTTAAATCTCCTTATGGGCATTGCTTTTTAATCACTAAGGGGAAGATGTTTAAGTTTAGTAAAGGAATTGTCAAGGAAGTAGATTATAAACATTCTGATGATTTCTGCTTACGCCGAATCAAGAATGTACCACTTTCCGAAGCTGAAAAACTTGTAGGTAGGAAGTGGACGTTGTTCAATAACTGCTTTACAATATTTAGAACTTTTAAATGAACGCAATTTTACCGTTACCAATGTCAGATAACGATTTTCAAAATGCCCAAATTCAGAAAGCTTTGCTTGATCTGAATAAAGAAGTAGGCAGTATAAATACTTCTATCCAAAATTTAGGTGATGGGCTAAAAGAAAATTCAAGGAGGGTGCAAGCTAAGGCGGAAGAAATGCAGGGTAGTATTGATAGACTCAATGGCGAAGTGGATAACTTAAATATGAAAGTTAAGTATTGGAAATTTGGTTTATGTTTTGTTTTGGCTTGCGGTAGTATCCTAGCTAGTATCGTTAGTTTTGGTAATGAAACTATTACTTTAATAAAAAATATTTTTATAATTAAAGGGGGCAAATGACTTATAGTTTCGGTAGAAGATCACACAGTAAAAAAATAACTTGCCATAGAGATTTACAGTTGATTCTTGATGAAGCAATTAAAGTAGTTGACTTCACTATTCTTGAAGGTTCAAGAACATTAGAAACTCAACAGGAATATTTTGCACAAGGTAAATCCAAATTAGACGGTGTGAATAAAAAATCTAAGCACCAAGTATCCGATGGGCAACCATTATCAATGGCGGTTGATATAGCGCCATACCCGATTGATTGGAATGACAAATTTAGGTTTGCGTTCTTAGCAGGTGTAATGAAAGGCGTAGCAACAAGATTATTAGAGGATGGTAAAATTAGCCACAAACTTAGATGGGGTGGTGATTGGGATTCCGATAATAATTTTAAAGATCAAACTTTTTTTGATCTACCGCATTTTGAATTAATAAAAGTTTAATTATGAATAGTTTTATTGCAGGTATTATAAATTTTATTGAGGATGATAGGGGAGCTAAATCTTCTAAAAGAATAGCTGGTTTATTCCTAATATCTTCTGGTGGTTTTTCTAAGTTGGCTCTTATTGCTTATGGTGCCAAGATTAAATTATTAACAAAGTTTACGCTTTATGATAAGATTGATGCAACAGCAGACACTATGTTGTGGGCTGGTGTAGCTTTACTTACCGGAGCAATGATAGAAAAATTTAGGAAGAAAGATGATAAATAAATTATTAGCCTTCTTTGGCGCAATAGGTGCAATATTATTATTTTTTGCAGGTAAACAAAATGAAAAGAATAAACAAACTAAAAGAGCTATTAAATCTGTCAAAGCTGCTAAAAAAGTGCAGAGCGATATTGATACTATGTCTAGTAGCAATAAGCGTAAGCGCATGCGCAAAAAATATTCTAGGTCTGGGAAATCCAAATCTTAAATATTCTGACGTACTAAAATGCGTTATGATGACAGATGAAGAAATAGATTTTATATCAGATCAAACTTTAGATATGATTTTATATAATAACGAATTAATCTGTGAGGATGAATAAGTTTACTAGTGATCTCATTGTTAAATCATATAATGAAACTAAATGGCAGTTAACCGAAGAGTTTTATTTTTACTTTGAAGAACACGGTAAACGAATTAATGTTGTAGTGCCAAAAGGTTTTATAACTGACTTTGCGTCAGTACCGAGAATATTATGGTCAATATTACCACCAACTGGTAGGTATACTAAGGCCGCAGTATTGCACGACTATCTATATTCTAATAGTTCTAAACTAGAGACAAATAGAAAACAGTGTGATAAAATGTTTTTAAAAGGTATGGAGGTACTAGGCGTTAAACGTTGGGTACGAAATATCATTTATAGAGCCGTAAGGATATTTGGTAATAAATATTATAAAAAGGATTAAGTATGATAATAGATAGCGCAGCTAGAATCACAGATAATTACCATTATAATATTGCTGCCGGTAAAGTACCGGGGTCTACTACTTGGAATAAATGGGGGTATAATGCAGATATAGACTCGGTATCTGCTGAAACCGTTTGGAGTCCCGGAGGGTTGTTTACTAGATTAACATCCGCTAGTGGGGTTACTGTGGTTAGTAGTTCAGCCAATGATGCGGCGGCTGGTACCGGCGCACAATCAATCACCATTTACGCTATAGACGAGAATTTTTTGAGCAAAATATTTGTTGTTACTTTAAATGGGACTACCCCCGTTGTTGTGCCTACAGGTACCGCTACCATACTAGGTATTAATAGAGCTTCTATTTATTTAGCTGGTTCGGGTGGGGTTAATGCTGGTACCATAACTATTACCGCTACAACTGGTGGTACTACTCAAGCTGCCATCCCTGCTGGTGAGGGTTCAACACAGCATGCTTTCTTTTTTGTTCAGGCAGGACACCAAGCTTTAATGGATTGGCTATATATCAATATGGTTAAAACCAGTGGAGGAGCTAAACCTATTGTTATAACTAAATGTTGGGTTACTTCTTTAGTGTCGGGGGCTAAGTATGAAGTATTCCGAGATTATTTAGACGCTGCTGTAGAAAACCATAATGAATTACGCCCTTCGCAACCTTTTGTTGTGGGGGAGAAAAGCTTAATAGAATTTCAAAGCGATACTGATAGTAATGATACTGCGGTGTCTTTGCGATTTAGTTTAATAGAGGTAAAATTATGAGTAATGGTATTCAGATTTTTCAAGGACAAACTACAGATGCTACTAGCGTTGCTTTTTGGGTAAGTACCCCAACTAGTTATAGACAGCCGAATAGTATACCGCTTCTTGGTATTTACGGGACTCCCGATACCTGCTCTATTGAGTTACAATGGAAAGCCCCAGACGGTAATTGGTATGATAGTAATGAACCTATTTTTCTTGACCCTAAAGTAGGTCTATATAAATTACCAGTATGTGGTGAAGTACCTTTAAGATTGAATTATACTGCTAGTGCTAATAGTAATATTAGTGCTTTTGTTTATGACGGACAGTGGAAGCCTAATACTACTTAGACTCTTTATTAATTGCATAATACAACAATGCTATTGCATCTGCCTCATTATCATCTTTGGGATTATGCCCTAAATCTTGAACCGCCTTTATTACCTTTTCCTTATTGGCATTGCCTTTTCCAGTTATGTGTTTCTTAATGGTGCCTACTGCTACACCCTCGTAAGGGATTTTATTATCTTCACAGAACATAGTTAACGCAGCTTTAAACCCACCATAACAATGTGCGGCATCAACACCAATATGTTTTCTTACTTCTTCAAAATAAATTACACCTATACCTAATAATGAATTATTGTGGATTTCTTGTAGGTGGTTTCTAAAATTAACAAATCTTCTATCAGCACTTTGAAAACGAGTAGCTTTAAAGTTTTCGCTATAAGATACCATCCCTAATTCTGTACGTTTGGTAGTCATAGCAAAACCTGTTGTCGTGCCTAAGTCTAAGGCTAATATTATTTTAGTCATTTTCTAGTTCCTCAATTAATTTATCTAAGTACCACTTAGCTTTCTTTAAATCTTCTACTTTGTTTTTATGGTCAGCTCGTGAGACATATTTTATTATGTTACCTTTGCAAAAGCCAGCTAATTGCGTTGGTGATAGTTTAGCTTTTAAGTAATCAAAAGTTTCTATACCACCAAACTTATAGTGATCTGGGTTTATATTATCTTTACTCATTTTATAGTTTTAAAATATTAGCCCAGTCCATAGTCTTATAGCATTTCCTAAAATCAACATAACTATCTAAATCCATTATCTTATTATTTTTCATATCAACCACCTTATATTTTCTGGTTATTCTTTTAGTATCGGAGTTCATGACTTCACTAGTTAATAATACTCTGGCGACAGTCTCACCATTTATAATTAGTTCTTTTTGGGTGTTTAAAATTATTTTCATAATATTATTTCTTATAGTTAATACCTTCCCAACCTTCCGCAGCTACAGGGCAATCTTTAGCCCAGTTGGGCGTTGCGGCCATTAAATTACAAAATCTTTCTAGTGGGTTTTGTAATGCTGTTTGCTGTGGTATCTCCGCAACTAATTCGTCATGTACGGATAGAACAATATTGAAACCTTCATCTTCTATACGTAACATTGCGTCAGCCATCAAGTCTCTTGCCACTGCTTGAGTTATATTCTCCACCAGCTTACCGCCGTATGTACCATTACGAAATGCCTTACCCATCTTTTCAGCTAGATAGCTTAGTTCTATAGACTCGCCCCAATCGTTTTGCTTCATCTTCAATTCTGGTTTGTAATAGTGTAGACAACGGCCACTTGGTAATTGACACTTTAAGAAATCATCTTGCATAAACCAAATAGTTTTACCACATTCTACACGATTACCAGTTCTCACCGCTGTGTGTGCTGCTTTCTCTTGATCGTACCAAAGTTGCCTAACATGGTGGTAGGTTTGGCGATAAGTATTAATAGCTGTTTTAGCCAAGCCTTCGTGTACTTTAATTCCCCAGCTTAAACAAGTCTCGTAGAATTTAGGTGCGCCCATTCCGTAGCCTGCGCCAAGTATAGCAGCTTTACCTAGTTGTCTTTGTTCTGCGGTTACGTCCTTAACATCTACTCTATAAATATTAGAGGCCATATCTTTATACAAGTCCTCACCGTTTCTAAATTGGTTTAGCATCTTCTCACTACCTGCAAGCCAACCGAGAACTCTAGCCTCAATAGCTGCAAAGTCAGCAACTAATAGTTTCTTACCTTGTGGTGCGCATACCATACCTCTTATAGCTGACGACATAAAACCCATTACATCATCGGTTAGCATCTCAATACTTGATGCGCTGCCTTGCTTAATTAGCTTGATAGCTGTAGCCATATCTTTAATACTACCTCTTGGTAGGTTTTGGAATTGCACCAACTTACCAGACCATCTACCAGTTGAAGCACCGTGGTACATAAGCACATCACGGATTCTACCATCTGGTGCAGTAGAGTTTTTCATAGCTTCATATTTAGCCGTAGATGTTTTACTTAATGCTTGGCGTATCTCTAATACTCTTTTAACCTTAGCATCTTCAACAGTTTTTAAAGCCTGCTCTACATCTGCTTTAGTGAGTCCGGGTAATTCTTCACCACGTTCTTTACACCATTCAAGGATTCTAGCTCGTTGGCCAACAGTAGTTATCTTACCTTCGGTTAGTATATCTAATTCTTTTTCTAGTTTTTCTGAATACTCACCTAATATCTTTAGTGATTTATTGACAGCATCTATATCTATATGGACACCACGCTCGTTAATCTTTTGGTCTAACTGCCAAACTTTTAATTCTCTATTTGGTAGACCACCTAGTTTATTTGCTATTGCGTACTCTGCTTCAACGTCTGATTTACAATAGTCATATAGTGTTTGGAATTTTTCTGGGTATTCTTGTTGCTCAAAGAAACCACCAACTCTTGGTTTTGGTTTAGAGAGTTGTAACATAACTCTTTTACCTTCGTCATCTTTAATAGTTGAAAGGCCAAGTATTTTACCAGCACCACCCAATGATCTTGGCAAAGCGTGATATGCTGCAACACTAGCTGAACAACGCCACTGCTCTGGTTTAATCTCTGGCCAACCATATCGTTTAACCATGATGTTATGCCAGATAGCTTTCTCAAAGAAAGCGTTGTGAGCTTCTACTAATACCCCATTGCTGATATAAGATTTCACATGGTTAACACAATTAAATAAAGTTAAATTAGTGTTTGACCCGTCAAATTGTTCTGGCTTCAAAAGGAAAACATCAGTGTGGTCTACCTTAACAGCCATACAAAGTATCTCGGTACTTGGATGCAATGAATACACCCAAGCACCGGACTTCTTTATATCAACCTCTGATCTTGTTTCAAAGTCAATATAGATCATTACCCTAGCAAGTTTGAAGATTGATAATTATCTGGGTTGTCAGCTTCATCATCAATAACGTCAAACTCGTCTGCTGCTGATACTCTAGCTGCGCCGAAGGCTTCACCATCTTTAACTTTTTGTACGTTGTTAAGAGATAAAGAAACACCACGGTTGCCAGAACGGTCATAAGCAAAAGCATTAACACTGGCTCTTATGAAGCAGCCACCATATATTTCTTCTTCGGTTAAGATGTCTTGATTTTGAGAATCAACTACACCCGGCTTACGAGTGTTCTTAACGGTGATGAAGAAACAGCCGTGATATTCTGGGCCATAAGGTTCACCATTCTTTTTAGTACCATCACCATCCTTGATTGGATTGTTAAGTACCTTTGGTACTTTTGTACCCCATTTTTCTTTAATGGTTTTCTCTAACAATTCTTTTAGTTTTGTTAGATCAGTTTTCTTATCAAACAAAATATCAACTGAATATTCGGACTTGCCGGACATCTCGTTTAATTTAGGTTTCATAAGGTTAGGGAAAGACGCTCTTCCTACGGGAGTAATTACTTTATTAGTCATGTCATTACGTGTTATTAAGTTAATAAAAAATTTAGCCTTCAATGACATCAAAGTCAGATCGGGCAGACGATTCCACAGCAGGCCTCTTATCACTAACAGGCACCATTGTGTTACCGTTATCTGGGGTTTCGCATAGCGAAGCCACTAGATTCTTACCAACCAGCTTTTCTAATTGAGCTGGTGATTTTAATTTTGGATTGGTTAATAGAGTTTCTAATGGTTGATCTTCCATTAACCTTTCTTTTGTTTTCTCTTCATCAATCCATTTACGATTAGCTCTTTTCTTAACGAGCTTGTAACCATCAATAGATTGGCCACGTTCTAATTCATTGAACGCATAAGACTCTACAGCTTTTAGCCATGAAGATATTACTGGTGCAAAATCTAAAACCTTTTTAATATCTACTGGTTTCAAACTGTCTGGTTCTGGTAATATTATCTCTTCATCTTTGAATTCTGCTTTAGCAACTTCTAAAGATTTCTTTTCTAATTGTGGACACACTGCTTGAGCAGGGCAGAACCTACACCATTCGCCTTCTTTAAGTTTTGGCTTCTTAGCTTCGCAAGCCTTAACTCCTTTCTTTAGAGTCTTAGCAAACTTATCAAGGTAGCCAACAGTAGTTACCCAAGATTTAATTGGTTCACCTGCTGCTCTTGGCTGAACGATAGTTAATTTGATCTGACTATCTGGGTGTAAGTCTTGTACATTAGCAGCACCCAAACCATAGTATGCTAGCTGTGTATTCTCTTCTGGGCTTACTGCAATACCAGCGCCATGTTTGTAATCAATCACTTCAAGCATGCCAAGCATATCACTAAACACACAAGCATCATTGGTGCCAAACATTTCGTCATGTACGAAAGCTAAACTAAATTGAGTTTCAATAAATAGTTCACCTAACTTTGCTCTGCTTTTTACATAATCTACATAGACTGTAACCGCTTCAACCATATCTTCATTGACAAAGTATTTACTTCCATCGTCTAAAGTTATTTCTTGGTCAGCATAATCACTAGGGTTATTATTGTTCATTAAACATAACTCACCTAATTTGTGAGCTGCGGTACCTTCTTGAGCATAGACACTTGACGGCTGCGGTGGTACTGTCTCGGATAGCTTAACACTACCCGGACAGTTTAACCATCTACTAGCTGACGAGGCACCATATTTTGAATGTGCTTGAGGCATGATACTACGCTATTTTGTTTAATAATTCTGGGTACTTTTCTTGAGGTACCGCTGGGAAGTTTGCATAACCACCTAGTTCTTTGAAGATATTAGCTAAAGCTTCTTCTCCGTTATCTTGAATGAAAGCTACTAGCTTCTCCATAACTTCGTCTCTAGTTGGTAGTTCTTCTTGAGTCTCCACTTTAGGTTCTTCTTTAACTACTTCTTGCTTTGGCTCTTCAACTTTCTTAGGCGCAGCTTTCTTTTTAGGTGCTGGCTTTTTAACTTCTTCCTCAATAGCTTCTTCAACTTTTTCTTCTACCTTTTGAGTAAATTCTTTTTTAGTTTGAAGAACATCTTTAGCATAAACCTTTGGTGGGTTCGGATTACCTAATGGTAATTCTTGCTGACCAGATATTTTATTCTCTTCAATCTGTACTAACCTTGAAGTGTTGTTAGCTATAACTGAAAGCAATTCAATTATTAGAACATCAGTAGCAGCGCCACAGTTGTTTCTCATACGTACTAGTTCGTCAACTTTTTTTAAATCCATATTAGTTTTTGTAATTAAGTTAATAAATTAATTTAAAGTAGATGGGTCTACTTTATGACCCTCTATATCAAGTGTTGGTTTTTTCTTGGCGTTTTTAAAACCGTCTTTCCAACGCTTGATACAAAGTTCCATTTCCTTTGGACTCTTGAGAATAGTGTACGCATACTCAAGAGTCCAATTCTCTTCGGCTTGACCACCCTTATCAGTGTCATTTACCTTAACATTAATAAGTGTGATTCGTTGCACTTGCTTACTGTTCTCACCTACTTGAACCATTGTTGGTTTCCACTCAAACTTGATGTGGTAGTTGTTAGCCCAGTAACTTTTGAAGATGTTTAATAATTCTGGTACTTCTTTATATTCTATTTTCATGTTATGCTAATAATTGGTTAATAGTTTTCTCTTTATCAAAGATAGTTTTAAGCATAGTTTCATCTAAGCTTTTCTCAACCACTAAGAACTTTGCGGTCACATTATCTTTCTGCCCGATACGGTGGCAACGATCTATTGCTTGGTTGATTTCACCGGGTACCCAAGAAGTCTCGGCGAACACTACGGTACTAGCTGCTGTGAGCGTCAGCCCTGTGCCGGCTGCTTGGATTTGCCCGATGAAAACTCTTACATCTTTCTTAGTTTGAAAATCATCTACTGCTTGTTGACGATTTTTCATAGCGTGTTTACCAGTTATAACCACTGGGTTAAACTCTTGTAGTTTATCTTTGATTCCATTGATTACATCATAGTGATGGGCAAAGATAACCACCTTATCAATACTATGTAATAAGTCAGTTATATATCTTGCGCTCTCATCAATCTTAGCTACAGCTAACTCATGTCTGATTTGTGCAAGCTCTCCCATACTACCACGCTCTGGGTATTTCTTTAAGTCCTCTATAGAAAACCATTCTTCCCTTTCTATAATCTTTTCAGTTTTCTTACAAAGTTCAAAAGGTATTAGCTGAATAGTTTTATCTGGTAATTGCTTCATTACATCTTTCTTTAGGCGGCGAACCATACAAGTAGCTCGTAAGCGTACGCCTAACTCTTCTACATTTGAATTACCAGAAACATCTAAACCCCATCTTGAATTGTAAGCATTACAAAATCTGTAAGCATAATTTCTGTAGTCTTGATATGGCGTAAGCGCATGCGGAGCTAACATCTTTATCAAAGGGTATAGTTCTACTGGTCTGTTTAATAGTGGCGTACCTGTTAAAAATATTTTTTTGGGTACAACACGGGCTAGCTTTCCAACTGCTTTAGTTCTTTGTGTCTTAGCGTTCTTCAAGTAGTGTGCTTCATCACATACTAATAGAGTAGCTTTGAAAGCTATTAGTTGGTCATTGATTATTCTTGATTTGAGTAAGTCGTAGTTGACTATGATTGTTGAGGCATCTCTTGGGAATCTATCTTTACCAGTTCTAACTACAAAAGTATCCATATCAGCCCACTTCTTGAACTCTCTAGCCCAATTTAATTTTAATGAAGCTGGGCAGATAATGATTTGTTTACCTTGCCATTCTGGCATCAGTATTTTGTGATAGTTTATGTAGGTGATTACTTGAAGGGTTTTACCTAATCCTTGTTCATCTGCTAATAACACATTATTACGGCATGTCATCTGTATTACACCAGCTCTTTGGTATTGGAAAAGTCTAGGGTCATCTTCTAAGTTAGCTCCTTGATCGTAGCTCTTACGGTATCTCTCCATGTAGGTGCTTAACTCTTCTGGGTACTCTTCAATATTTAATTTCTTAACAGCCATCATCGCAATGTAAAAGCTGTTAGTACCCCACATCTTTTTTTCTGAATCCCATTTAAAACCTGCTGCTTTGATTTGGTTACGCTCACCATACTCACAGGTTATAAAATATTTTTCGTTATCAAACGTTATCTTCATGTCGTTTCGTTTAGTTACGTGTTATTTAAATTAGTAGGCTAACGAACAAAAACGAAATCGTTAACCTACCGTTTTTCCAAGACGGTTAAATCTTAAACTCTTTTTTCAATGCATATTTTGGCGTACCTAATGTTGTAAAAAAGATTTAAGTTCTTACCGTCTTTGACAACATAATATACAAGTATATTCTTTTATGTCAAGAACTTTTTTAAAGTTTATAATAATTAATTGCAGGGTTCATAATCTCAAAGGCTTTTTTATTATCACCTTCTTTAACTTTACTTAGTACCGCTGTTAATTGAGATATTAATTGGTGAATGTCAGTCTCAATAACTTCTATAGGTAAATCATTATTAATACAAAATTCAATATCACTTAATACTCTGTGCATTGATCTAGGTTTAGCTGGTTTTGTTGTAAACATATTTTCTTTTTTATTAAGGTTAGTATTCATATATTGTAATTGACGATTAGGTGGTCTAGTGTAATTATTTATTTTCATTTTTTATATTCAAAGTTATCCATGGGGAATTAGTTAAAGTGAAAAGTTCATTACAGATTTTACACCTTAACTCATCACCAGCATTAAAGTTTTGGTCAGGCGCAAAATCAAATAGAGTAATTGAACATACCTCGTGGGCTAACACATCTCTATTTATTGCCCCTATAAAATGGTCATTGAGACAATAAACTTTATCTCCTTTCTTATAAACTACGTTACTCATTTCCTAAAACCAGATTGAGTTTTACCGTCTATTCTAACTGTGGCACGCTTCCAACCGAGGTGGCGTAACACAGAACCAATACGTTTCTGCTCACGGAATCCGCAAGAAACGATGTCTCTACCAAAACAATTTAACCACACATGGCGTACTGTTGTTTTGTCTATGTTCTCTTTATCTAACCATTCAACTATCTCTGGTTCCCAATCATCTTGGTTATATCTTTCAGCTTGTTTGTTCTTTGCTATAACATCAGCTTCTAAGTTATCCATAAATAATGGTTCACCTGCTTTATATCTAACTACTGCTTCGGCATAAAGCATTGGTAATATTTGTTTGATACCATCACTATCAATCTTAACTAGCTCTATTGGCCACATTCTTCTATTACCAGTTTCGTCCTGTAAGAATCTATCCTTGTTAGTGGTCGCCACAATAATACATTGTCTTGGTAAATCTCTTGGCAACCTATCGTAAGGTAATCTATCTCTATCAGTTCTTCTTGATAAGAAAGCTTTAACCTCGTTCACATCTGCATCATTAAACATAGTAAGCTCTGCATTTTCTACAATTAGTTTTGATCTCATACGCAAGATAACATCTTTATTATTTACATCACCTAAATTGTCAGTGTACCATTGTGGTTTTATTGCTATGGTTTCTAGCAGGGTTGACTTACCAATGCCTTGTTCACCAATAAAAATTGGTAGGTAATCAAACTTACAGCCGGGTACATATATTCTATTTACTATCGCTGTGAAAAGTTTAATACCTAACTCTTGAGAATACTTGCTGTCCTCTGTCTCGCAGAAGTCTGGGAAAAATCGCTCTAATCTTTTTACCCCGTCCCATTCTGGCAGCCCTTCAAAATAATCTTTGACTGGGTGATACTCATTCTTGAACGCCACTGCTCTGGATGCTTCTAATATATGGCTTGAGCTTGGGTCAAAACCAGCTTTATTAATTTCTTGGCGAATTCTTATAACATCGTCATCGTCCAATACTTTATCAATCTCCCCCGTCAATATTGTAGGCTTATGCCACGGCGCTGGTTGTTGCCAAACAGTATCCATTGAAAATAGATTTACTGCTAGTTTACCTTTCAATCTTGGTAGGTTAGCTATAAATAATTCTGTGTTTTGAGTTCCAAAATTAGTTCTTGAAATATTACCAGAATTATCTTTACCCGTTCTAACAAGCTTATCCATCCACGGGATTAAATCGGCTTCTTGTTTCTTTGCCTCGTCATCTGATAATTTATTAGAATCGCCATCGTCTAATTGACATTCTGGTGGCTCCGCAAAATCAATAGCTACTGATCTTGTCGGGGCTTTATTCTTTGAGTAAGTAAAGGCACTATTAATAGTATGTAAAAATCTATCTTGGCTAAGTGGTGGTTGGTTATTTGTTTGATTGTAAGTTGCTAATAGCTCTGTTACTTTTGCTTTGCTCAAGCCTTGATCTTTACCTACACAAGCTATTTGATATAGGTTATTACCTCTATCTCCCGGCAAAGAGATGTCTTGAATCTTTAATAAGTCTGTGAATATTTTTATATCTGTTGGTGCATCCTTCGGTGTGTTGTCGCTTTGGCTTTCTGCTTGCTCGCCTAGTTTTATTCCGTTCTCTCTTTTTAAGAGGTCTAACATTAAATCCTTTGGCAGTTCTTTTAAATGTGAGAAGCCACTAGTTAATAAGGATAGTTTATATTTCTTTCCGTTAGGTAGTTTTGATTCTGGTATTACTACTTGTCTTTTAAGTGATTTGAATTCTACGCCTGCAAAACCTTTTAATGAATTGGCTATTGGTAGCTCTAAATGTTCTTTATTCTTTTTATAATATAAGTGTAGTCCTCCGCTTGCGGTGTTAGTTATTACCGCTGCGTTTGCGGTTAAGTCATATTTATAATGCTCACTTAATTTCTTTAGGGAATCTGTACCGTTGGTATTATCGTGGTTATCAACATCCACAATAATCATATCGTCTGGTATTACGAAACCAGCACTATTAATAGTGTCAAAATCGCCATTGTCTAATTGACCTTTAGAAAGCTCAAGCGTCGTTTTCTGCCAGTTCTTTTGAACGGGAATCTTACCATTAAGAGGGGTAATAATAAAGCCAGCTTTGTGGTAGCTCTTTATCACTTCTATGAGTGGCGGATTAACTACATTGTTTCGTTTTTGTTCTTGATTGACCATAGTAAAATTGTTTAATCTTCATCGGTTGAGTTGTTACTTATTAGTGAACGCTGAACCGCTATTGCTGCGTTGCGTTCCATCTGTTTTTCAACCTTATCAAGATCAAAACGCCAATGCCTACCAAGTTTCTTAGCTGGGATTAATCCAAGTCTAGCTAAGTCCCTTACATATTGTGGGTTAAGAGAAAGTATCTTAGCTAGTTGGGCGGAAGTTAAATTTTTTTCGTCCATGTTCGTTACAAGATATTATTAAATGACAACAATTTATACAAGTATATTATGGCGTTGATTTCGTAGTTGTCAAGTTGAAATTTCAAAAAATCGCCATTGTCTAATCTGACGTTTTATTTAAAGGGTCGTCAATAATAACCCTACCACCTTTTAAGCCTTGAATTCTATTTGCCTCTTCTCGCTTTTTAAGTAATTGGCAAACAATACAAGTTTGAGGTCGGCATGCTTGAAGGTTATGCAATCTAATTTCTAACTCTTTTATTCTATCATCTATTCTTTGTCTGTCCTCTGGCTTCATAAGATCACCATAAACAAAAATTTCTTGATAGCGTGCTTGAAGTTCGCCCCTAGTAGATAATACTTGTATATTGTGTGGCTCTTCGCTCTTAGTCATTGCCTTCACCATTTAAGATTGAATAGCTAGGGTGTTCTTTTGGTACATTAACCGCTTTTAAAGTGATTAATTGCTCCCTTGCTTTCTCGTTCACCCATTGAGTGAAGATTGCGGACTTGCTTAAACCATCGCAAAGACGATCAAACTTTTCGGCTATATCTTCCCTTACGGCAAGGTTAATTTGTTTCATTACAACGCCATTTTTGCGTTGATATGTTGAATTACTTTTATTACTCATAATATTATTTAATTAGATTGGTTAATAAATTACTTACGCTTTTGCTTTAGGCTTTTATAGTCGTCTAGCGTTCGGACTTTTGGCCACCGTTTATTTATCTTCTTAATAACTTTGGGGGTTAGTAGAAAGACAATTAAAACGGTGGTTATTACTATTGAGATTATCATTGCTTTATTCTCCAATGGTTAACAACTCAATCTTGGTTGGTAATTCCTTAATGAGTTTCTTTAAAGCGTCTTGCGTTGCTTTGTCTAAATCCTCATCAAAGCGGCCTTCTAGTGTTGAGCCTTCAACAAAATCAACTAGATCATTTACATATAGTTGACGATAAAGAAGCTCGCTTTGATTGTGTGGGGTTACTACATCCATAATAACGCCCTCATCTTGAGCCGCCCAATTAACTATTATTTGCACCTCCTCTTTAGTTAAGAAGCCACGGGAATAACAATGTTGAATTGTCATTTTTAGGGCTGTGCATGGTGGGCGCTCAAAAGTCATTAAAGCACCAACTTTTTTATACATACCTTGCGCCCAAGCTCCCCAAGTTCCTGCTTGATCTGGGTTTAATTCGGTTAAGAACTTTTTAGCTGCCTTAATCTCTTTTGAAATCTCGGCTAATAGTTCTGATTCTTTGTCAAAATTTTTCATAATCGTTTTTGTTTTAAGTTATTATTAAATACCCATGCAGAATCTATAATCCCAATAAGAATCATTAACCGCTCTGCAATGGTCGTCTGCTCTTGCAAACGCTTGATAAAAGAAGAACATAAAGCAGCTCATTATTAGAACTGCTAATATGGATTGTTTTACTAGTTGCATAATAAACCTCGTTAATAGTTAAATTTAGCTAACCACGGGAATTCTCTTTGTGTGTACCCATTGGCTATGTCGTTTTTGTTTAATCGTTAGTAAAAAAGTCCTCTATGTCGCATTGAAGCTCATAGAATCTATCACGCTCTAACCTGCTAGCTAAGAGGCTGGCCAGAATCTCACTATTTAAATTATCTGGTGTGTATCCTAATTCGCTGGCAATCTCTAAAGAATCTTTTAAGCTAGGGTCATTCTCGCTTAAATATTCCATAGCTCTGGCATAGTAAATTATTTCTATGTCAAAATAACCGCCTTCATCCAGTAATTCTGAAAGTGCTTGATAGCAATCTGTCGGGTTGTCTTGGTCTAGCTCTTCTAGTTCTTCATCACTGAAACAGTTTTGAAGATTGTCCCTAAGATCAAGATTGTTGCTTTCTTGTAGTTCAGTTAAAAAGGCTCTTATCTCTTCGACTGATTTTTTAGTTTCTGTATTAGTCATTTTCGTTTTTGTTTAAAGTTAATATTATTTAGTTTTTTACACATGATAAAGCCATTGAACCCTTAGAGGCTCTTACATAATAGCATGTATTCTTTCTTTGCTTATCCTCGCAGATGTTTATTGCATCTGGTTTAAAGTCTTTACAAAGAACTTTGCTTTTTGTTTTGGCCTGCTCTTTGGTTAATTGTTTTAAAGCCTCATCAACTATTTGTGTTGATTGGTCTTTACTGCTTACAAAGCCAGCTTGTGCATTAGCACTAATTGAAAGGATTGTTGCAGTCGCTATAATTAAAGTTTTCATTTTCATAATCGTTTTTGTTTTAAGTTAATATTATTTAGTTTTGTTCTTGTTGAACTCGGTAAAATACTTTTTAGTTGGTTTGCCTTTGGCTACTTTTTCTACATCGCCCCAAAAGGTTGCCCCGTCTTGAACCATGTAGATAATGCCTGCTAGCATCGCAACTATTAAGATAATATATAAAATAGTCATGTATCCCCCTTTAGTTTAAAGTTCCTAAAACATACTGACCGCTTTTAATCTTGCGTTCAGTTTCCTTTTTATCTTCATTAAGGAATAAATTACGGTACTTGCCAGTTGTTGTGCTGTATTCCCAATAGTCTTTATCAAGGATAGTTTTTAAACCGTGTGCAAAAGGTTTATAAGCTATGATTGAATTGTAGCTTTGAAAATAAAGTCCGCCTTCGGTTTCAATAATGAATTGATTAGCAATCTTATTACCATTTGAAGAGGTCATATTGCTAACTTTTACTTTTTTAATATTTATTGTATTAGTCATAATCGTTTTTGTTTAAAGTTAATAAGTTAAAATATACCTTGAAAATTCAAGATATAACCTAAGTATAAGATTAATTTCTTGAAATGTCAAGAACTTTTTTAAAATTATTTTTACCAGTTTGTTGAAAAAGGGCAAAATCTTTTAAATAAGTGTGATATAGTGTAACATGTTACATCTTTAAAAGTCAAGAAATAATTTCAAGGAAATTCAATAATATTGAAAATTCAATAATGTAACATGTTACATTTTAGAGAGGTGTTACGCCTTTAACCCTTATAAACACTGAATGTAATAGGTGTAACTAGTTACATCTAATAGAGATTATTTTTTTTATATTTTATATAAAAAATAGGGTAATATCAGTAAAAAATAATATAGTATATAGGGATTAACCTATTACATGTTACATTTTTGCCTTGAACCCTTATGGCTACTGGCTTGAGGGCTGTTTTTGAGAGGTGTTACAATCGAGGCTCTAGGTGTTACATTCAGTAATTACGGGGGTTGAAACCTATCACATTTTTTAAAGTGCCTGATAACTTCAAATAGTTGAACTGTTCAAGGAAATTCAAGAGAATTATTTATTTTTGTCAAAAACTGTTTGGCCTGTCATTTGATAGTATTTTATTGCGCCTTGTCTTTTTCTTTCTTTGGCCTCTTCTTTCTTTTTGATAAGCTCGGTTGCTGTTAGCTGTCTGGTTGGTAGTGGGTCGCCTTCAATAGATATGGCTGTGATAGAGTTCTTTTTATGCTTGTCTAGTAGTTTTATTATGGCGTCATGTACGCACCTAGCTTTAATGTATTGTGTCCTCTCACTGTTTCTATATTTGAATTTAACGAAATATTTGAGCAACATATTAATAATACTGTTTCGTTTGTTTTAGGTTAGTTAGTGGATTTAGTGTATTTGATAAAGCCCTATAATCCCTAAGAATCGTATTGAGCCTATCTCCTCTAAACAACATAGTCCATTACGCTTATGTAAGCGCATTAAGTTTTCAAAGTCTCAATCAGTTTAAAACATATTATTGATTTTTCAAGATTAAATTCAAGAAAGTTTATTGAAATTTCAAGCGTGCCTTTCGCTCTCATCGTGGCAGTTTTGAAAGTGTAAGGCGTGTAGTGAGGGGGTACCCCGAAAAACGGTTTGCCACCCCCGTCATCACCTATTTTACCTCTATAATTCCATGTACATTAACGGCCAATTCCGCCCCTAACGCACCAGAAAAAACCCCACCCCCAAAATATTTTTTAAGGCTCACACACGGAACTTGACATTTCAATACTTAGTTCTTACAATATGGTTTACAAGTATATTCAGTTGTTAATAAAACAAATGAAAAATCTCTTTAAAGACGAACAAATACAAAAAAGATTTGACCCATTTATGGACAAATTAAAGAAAACAACAAAGGCTATGCCACCATTAGAAGAAATACACGACCCCAACAAACCCGGGTCAACCGATGTGGTGCCGTATGACCTTAAAGCGTATGCCTTTTTTGAGGAATATAAAAAGGATTTAGGCGTAGACCGTACGCTCAAGACGCTTAACATCCCTAAGAAAGTGTACACACAATGGTTAGATCAGCCAAAATTTACGGACGTACTTAATAGGATACACCAAGCGTATGAGGACGCAGTATTAATGGATGCTAAAACCGTAGCTGGTTGGAGTGTTGAAATACTTAGAGACATCCACAATAGATTTAAAGAAGGTGATTCTAAAGCTGGTAGTGCCTTAGCTGCTATGGCTGGTAACATGTTACGTGCCTCCGGCAACTTCAAGGATGCCACGCAAACAGCACCACAGGTATTAATTCAAATTGATACTGGCAACGCTACCACTAAATCAAATGACACGCAAAACACGGAGCCAAAGGTAATCAACGCAACACCACAAGAATCAACAAACAAAAGCGACCATAGTATTAATATTAACATTAAATCAAAAGAAAATGACAAACAGCGTATTGCAAATATGTCCATCTTGTGCGGAGAATAACGGCGCAACATGGAAGAATCCACGTAACACCGCACCAATGTTTCTTGGTGTTTGCGGTTGTTGTAAGGAAATAGTACCGTGTACTCACATACAATTCTGGCAAGGCATAAAGAGCGACAGTGATTTAAAAACGCCGGATAGTCTCGCAAGAGACCAAAAGAACGCAAAGCGTAGAGAAGCAACCGCCAACAAAAAGCAGTCTCAACCATCAAGCGATCTTTTAGGCGATGGCGAAGAACAGAAATAATCCATACGAGCAAGCACCAGCAACGCCAACGTTCAAGCTGAATTATCAAGCTAGTCCGACTTTAGCTGACTTTCACGCATCAAATGCGTTTGTAAGAGGCGTTAAAGGACCGATAGGTTCTGGTAAATCAGTGGGTTGTTGCCTTGAGATATTCATTAGAGCCAAGCAACAGCACCCATCAATAGATGGTAAACGCCGTACTAGGTGGGCTGTGGTGAGAAATACGGGGCCAGAACTGGAAACAACGACTATTAAGACATGGTTAGATTGGTTTCCCGAAGCGGTGTTTGGTAAGATGAATAGGAAACCACCAATCACGCACCGTGTTGCTATTGAAGATATAGAGCTTGAGGTAATATTTCTTGCTCTCGACCGACCAGACGATGTGAAGAAGTTGTTATCCTTAGAGGTAACAGGCATATTCTTTAACGAGGCTAGGTTCATCCATAAGGATATTGTGGATGCCGGTACAGGGCGTGTGGGTAGATACCCGGCAAGGAAGGAAAAACCAGATGAAGTACCAGACGATCAGTGGCCAACATGGTATGGTATTATTATGGATACCAACCCACCAGACGATGACCATTGGTGGTATAATGGTGCAGAGGTGGAGACACCAGAAGGCTGGGAATTCTGGGGACAACCATCGGGTTTAAGCCCAGAAGCAGAAAATATAAAACATCTACCACGAGGATATTACGAAAGGATTGCCGCAGGTAAAACTAAAGAGTGGGTTAATGTATTTGTGCATGGTAAATATGGTACTATCCAAGATGGTAAGCCGGTATATGGTGAATCTTATAAAGATGAGGTACATTGCAGCACAGAGGGATTAAAATTAATACCAATGGTACCGCTAGATATTGGTATTGACTTTGGTAACACACCAGCGGCTTTGATAACCCAAAGCTCACCAACCGGTCAAAGAAGATGTTTAGAAGAGATTGTAACGCATGACACATCAATTCAAGATTTTGCTAGGATATTAAAGCAAACATTAGCTAAGGATTATCCCGGCTTAGAAGTTAGATGTTATGGCGACCCGTCTGGGGCATTTAAAGATCAGCACCAAAAGACAGCGTTTGATATTATGAAATCTCAAGGAATCATTGTGAGGCCAGCGCCGTCAAACCAAATTAAGATGAGAACGGAAGCAGTGATACACGAACTCAACCGCATGGTTAATGGGCAGCCAGCGTATATTATTGATGGTAAGAAGTGTCCAACGCTAAGAAGAGGCTTTAATGGTGGTTATCGCTATCGTCAGCTTAATGTATCTGGGGGTGGTAAGTTTGAAACTACACCAGAGAAAAACCAGTTTTCACATATACATGACGGTAATCAATATGTGGTACTATCAACTGGTTCTTATCGTGCGATTACTAGAGGAAATCAGAAATCAACCTTAAAAACTGTAATAGGTAAAAGTAATTGGAGCGTATGGAATCAGTAGTTTATGTAACATGGTATGTGGTGTTCACAAATCACGATGTAAATAGACACCCGATACATAGAATATTACACAAACCATTTTACCATTGCTATTGTTTTCGCCAAGTTGGGGAGCATATCCACTATAATAATCCAACTACTTCAAACATAGATACCAAGATTTATCAAGAAGTAAGTGCCGAAGAATTAGCTCAAGAAATTTCAAGACAACCAAATACAAAAGTCTTGAAATTTAAATATAGGTTTGACATTAAGAATAGAATGTTTAATATTTATAATATGGCGCCAACTTGCGTTAGTGTTGTAAAAATGTTTTTGGGTATTCGCTGTAGAGCGGTTACGCCATATCAGCTTTATAAATACTTACTCAAGCGTGGGGCGTTCCATTTAACTAATAATAAATGAAATAAGTTATGGGAAGTAGACCAAAAGCGCCAGACAATAGCGCACAAGTAAGAGCAGCCGAAGAGCAAAGCGCTGAATTAAAACGCCAACAAGAAGAGGCTAGAATGGCTAAAGAAGCTTTGGCTCAAAAGAATACCGATGAACTAAAAGGTATCCGTAGACGTGGAAGAGGTAGAGCATCTCTTATCACTACTTCTGAAAAGGGATTTACAGAAAATAATAAATTGACTCCGTAATTTATGGATAAGAAAGATACTCTTTATAAGCGTTTTCAAAATGCGGTTAGACGTAAAACAAATTGGCGCAATACATATAAAGAGGCACTTGAATATTTTTCGCCTCAAAGAGATACGTTTGATGACCCACAAGAAGGTTCTAAGCGTACTAATACTGATCGTATATTTGACTCCACCGGTCAAGATGCACTGGACGAGGCAGTATCCAACGCACAAGCCGAGATATTCCCACCACAGAAAAATTGGGGTAAGCTTAAATTAGGCCCACTACTTAAAGACAAATCTGGTGATCTTAATAAAAAACTAGAAGATATTACCGATTTATTTTTCACTTCACTTCACAATAGTAATTTTGACATCCAAGTAGCAGAGTTCTTAGAGGACTGGATGATTGGTACTGGTAACATGCTTATGCACAAAGGCACCAGAGATAAACCATTTATCTTTGAAGCTATACCGCTAGATCAAGTTTATCTTGAAAGAGGTAAGTTTGGTTCAGTTGGTGGTAGGTTCCGTAAGTGGAAATTACCAAATCATCTTATTAAAGAAACATGGCCAGATGCTAAATTATCTCAAACGCTTCAAGCAGCAATAGAAACTAATCCATACGAAGAAACCTGCATCATTGAGTACACTATTCAAGATAAGGTTAAAAGTAGAGTGCTTACTCAAGACAGGGGCGGTAAGTCTATCAGTAAAGAACAAATGACTGATGGCTTCCGTTATATTGTACAGGAAGAAAAAACAAAAGAAGTAATTGTTGACCGTGAGAATAAGAGCCAACCGTGGATTAATGTAAGATACGCAGTGTCAGCGGGTGAAGTCTATGGACGTGGCCCAGTATTAAAAGCATTAGCGGACAACAAAACTTTAAATAAAACTAAAGAGCTAGTTCTTAAAAATGGTGCTTTAGCAATATCCGGTATGTGGACTGTGGTTGATGATGGTATTATCAATCTTGAGAATATCGTTATGGAGCCGGGTGCTAAGATACCAGTTATGGCTAATCCGGGTAATCCAAATGGGCCGAGCATTGCACCACTTCGTAGCGGCGCTGACTTTAATGTGAGCCAGATCATTATGCAAGATTTGATTAAATCTATCAAAGGTATTTTGATGGCTGAACCAATGGGTGAGATTGATGCCCCAGTTAAGACAGCTACCGAGATTGCACATAGAGCGCAAAGAATGGCAAAGCGTATGGGTTCACCTTTCGGCCGTATGCAAAGTGAAGGCGCAGAACAAATTATGATGAGAGGTTTATACATACTAGAAGAATTAGGTATGATTGACCTTAGCGGATTTACTGTTGATGGTAATAATATCGGTATTCAGCATGTGTCGCCATTAGCTGTTGCTCAAGATCAAGAAGAATTAACAGCAATGACAAGATACGCTGAAATTGTTAGTGGCTTCTTTGGCCCACAAGGTTTAATGATGATGACTAACCCAGTTGAATTTGGTGCGGAGCTTTCAAGATTACTTGGCGTAAGGTCAAATATTTTACCAACCCAAGAACAAATGGATGCTGTCAAGCAAGTATTAGCTCAACAAGCTGGTGCTGCTCAAGGTGCGCAGCCAGAACAACCAATGGTTTAACTATGACACAAGAAAGATGCCGTAATGGCCGACATACTTATTTATCAGCACAACCAAAACCAAGATGGTGTATTTGGTGCAATCATAAAGAAGAAATAGAAGAGCCGAAACCGGCTGCTCCTAAAAAGAAAAGGACTTACAAAAAATCAACTAAAAAGAAATAATATGACTGACGGATGGAAAGGTCTTGAGGATATTGAAAATCAAAAAATAGAATCTCTTGGTTTGAGCGATGATGAAGTTATGATTGCTCAAGCTTTCAAAGGCGAGAAAGGTGCTAAGGCTCTTGAAGCTTTACGCCGTATTACAATAGAGAAGCCTAGCTTTCAATCAATGTATACCGATGGTGTTAATACTGCTATTGGTATGGCGTTGCGTGAAGGGGAGAATAACCTCTATCGTAAAATTTTATTAATAATTAAAAAAGTAGATTCCCATGGAAACAGAAAATCTAAATGAAGGCCAACCAGCCGATGTGTCTAACGACACAACGACTGCCCCGACAGACAATACATCTGCTGGGGAGTCAAACAATAACCAAACTCTATTAGCTGGTAAATATAAATCAGTTGAAGAACTAGAAAGAGGTTATCGTGAAAGTACCAAATACGCTAGAGAATTAGGTACGAAGATCAAAGATATGGAAGGTGCAGTACCAAAAGCACCAGAAAACTATGAGTTTGATTTTAATGAAGTTGAAGGGTTAGAGGGGGTAGAAATATCTATGGACGACCCAGATATGAAAGCTATGATTCCAGTATTTAAAGAGTTAAACCTAAGTCAAGACCAAGCGTCAAGACTAGTAGAAGCTCATTTAAAAAATATGGCTTCTTTAGCAGAATCAAACGATCAGATTAAAGAAAAATTGGGTTCAAATGCTGATACTATTATTGGTAAGTTGCAGGAATTTACTGACAAATTACCGCCGGAAGATCAACAAATCTTACAATCATTAGCTGATACTTCGGCTGGTATTGATTTCTTATACCGTCATTTAGTTGGTGGGGAGTTATCAACACCGGGATTGCAAAACAATAATGGTACACCTCAAAAGAGTGCTGCCGAGTTGAAAGCTGACGCATTTAAGTTTAAAGCTGACAATGCAAAGTCTATCGGTTTTGACAGAACACAGCAAGAACAGTATCAGAAAATGATGCGTGCTGCTCTAGTTGCCGAAGAGAACGAGGCTAAAGCTAAAAAGTAATTGACTCTTTAAATTTCAAGAACTATTATTGAAATATAAAGCGGAATCTGACTAACCCGACATAGTAATATGTTGGCCTCTGATGAAGCGGTTTTTGGCGTAAAAACTAAAAGTACGCAAGATCAAGGCCCCGAAAGGACAACCCTTATCGTTAAGAAACTTAATAATTTTTTAACAACATATTATATATTACTATGTCAAATAATATTTTAGATACCTTAGAGGTAAAACAGTTTGAGGCAGAAGTGCATCAATCTTATCAGGAAGAAGGTAACACTCTTGCTG
>Ga0194023_1000011_pt1 | contig 33044 bp, 57 predicted proteins | sample IW6Sep16_MG_FD_140348 | JGI IMG/M metagenome (GOLD analysis project Ga0194023, IMG submission 140348) | Freshwater microbial communities from the Broadkill River, Lewes, Delaware, United States - IW6Sep16_MG | ecosystem: Environmental > Aquatic > Freshwater > River | place: USA: Delaware...
AGTCTAATTCTAATGCTCCTGTTAATGAAGCAGTAAATTCAAATGTAGTTCCAGCTGACCAGTCAATACTAACTGCTCCTGAAGTATCTGATTTTTCTACTTTAGCTGTATATCTATTTTCTAGCATTGCGAATTCAACAGCGTCATTTGCTATTGTAACTGCTCCTGCTGACATTGTTACGTCTCCACTAATTGATAGTGTACTACCGTCTCCTAAAAGACCATATAGTTCATTAAAGTTTGAATTTGTAGATTGCATCGCAGTTCTCAATGGGTCACCTGTCCCATCGTTTGCCGAACTTCCTACATTTATTGCTGTTTTTGCCATTTTATTTTATTTTAATATTGTGTTGCATCTGCTGTTAAAGTTGTGCTATCTGCACTAAATAATGTCGTATCTACTGTCAAGTATGAGCCGTCTGCATCAAAAGGATATATTATACCCCATCCATTAGCTTCATTAACGCTTCCAAACCAACTTACACTATATATTGACCCGAATGACATCTTTTATCTTTTTTAAATAACTACTTAATTTAATTTCGTTTTCTTTTTTAGGCTTATATGTATAAACCTTCTTTTTTATAATACCCATCCTGTAAAATTAACATCTCTCTCTGGATACATTCCTCCATCTTGACTACCAATATAATCAGGATAAAGGTCTAAATTATCATCCATGTAATCCATAAATCTTTTAGCATAAAAATCTGCTGTTTCTGTAGCATGTCTTGTTAATTTAGTAATCTCACTTTCTGATACAGATGTTGCATTTTCACTATTATGCTTATAAATCCCACCATTACTGATTTGATATGCAGCATAAGGTAAATATGTTGCCTGTGTGTACCAAATAAGCATAGGTTTTATATATGTATTTAATAATGTTTCATTTGCACTTGTTAATGTGCTATTTATTACTTGAGTTTGCAATGCATTGTAAAATCTTGTACCTAAATAATTCTGTATATGTGTATCTTGAGCAACTTCTACAAATTGTATTAGTTTATCAGTATCTACATTCCCATCTATGATGGATTTTCTTTTTAACTCTTGTAATGTAATAAATAATGCTTTCATTTTTTATAATTTGGATGATGTCCTCTATTTGCCATATCTCTTGGTGCAATTTCTACTTCTGCAGGGTTTTTAGGCTCTTTTAAGCCATCTTTTATTGCTTCTGCTTCACTAACAAGGTTCTTATCAGTAACTTTCTTTCTATATACCTTTAATTCCCAGTAATGATGACAATTTACACCGCCTTTATACTTAAATAATGAATAGTTTTGTCCTTTATGACCTAATTCTTTATTTACACCTCTAAAAGACATCATATTTATATCTTCTTTTCTAAATACAAGATTTTGACTTGTTAATAGCTCCATTTTTTGACAAAAACGTCTGCTATCTGCTGAATTTCTTACAGGACCATAAGAATATCTAACCTTATATGTTGAATTATCTTGTGATGACTCCTTATTAGGTTTAGCATCATCTTTTGATACTTCTGCAAGTTTAGTAAAGTCAAATTCTGCTTCTGTGTCTTCTACTTTTTCTGTATGTATAAGTTCCCAGTTGTCTTCATCTACTTTTTCACCTAATTCTTCTAATTGAGACAATAAATCATCTCCTTCTTCGTCATCAAAATCATTTTTCTCTTGTGATGATAACTTTTCACCTGTTTCTTCTTCTCTTTTAATCTTTGTTTCAATATTATCAAGTTCTGTAAACTCAATTGGTTGTAAAGTAACAAAGTAAAGATTAAGATTTATACCATTAAAGCCTAATAACTCATTAAAGGAGTTGATTAGTAGGGTTTGAAATGGTCTAATAACAATATTATCCATTAAAACAGATGCAGTTCTTAATTCTTCTGCATTATTTCCAAATCCAGTGTTATCTTTTATACCAAGTAGTATAGGAGAAACTACACCGTGACCAATCATTATCTTTTCTCTTGATTCTTTTGCTAAAAACTCATATTGAGCATGAGCATCTGGTAAATGTATTGGCTCTACTGTAGATTGTGCTTCACTATCTTCATTAAAACATAGAATAAATTTACCCGCATTAGAAGAACCACTAAACTTCTCATATATTTTAGACTCTATAAGCTGTTGAGATTCATCTGATGGAATACCATTGTTAAAGTTTAACAGTAATGATGGTTGTAATCCATTTTGTATGTTGTTTATATGGTAATTTGATACTTCTTCTTCAAGAGAACAATATTGTAAACATCCTTGATAATCTACTGGAGAATAATAATAAAAACCAGCTCTATATGGTTTAATATAATATATTTCTACAGTTTCACTTTTTCTACCAAACTTAAATGCTGGTATTCTTTTAGGTTTATCTTGTGGTTTTAATTCTTTCCATTTAGGATGATAGTAAAATGCTTCTATCTTTCCATTTACTGCTTTTTCTGCTCTTAATGTTTCAGTAGGAAAATGTTGTAGCTGCATAATTTTAGTTTTCTGTTTATTATATACAACTTGTATTGCAGCTTGTCCAAGTAATTTTAAATCACTTACAATTCTTCTTATATCTTTATCTTTAAGAATTTGTTGCATTTGACCAAACTGAATAGCATTGTCTTCTGAATCTGTTGCGTTTAATCCTCTACCGTAAATTAAATCAGTAATACCATTAACACATCTTGAGTTAGTTGGACTACCTAAATATCTTTCTATTAATTCACCAAAATAGTTATTATCATCACCATATTCTATCCAATCGTGTCTTGGTGATTCTTTTATAGTTGGTACTTCGTACCCTGATAGATTTATTACTTTTATTTTGTTCATATTATTATATATTTTTGGTCATCCGTATCAGTACCAACATACTGGTTATATTTATTACTGTTTAATGTGTGGTCTGTTGTATTATCTGTTTGTGATGTACAGTATGCTTTACCTCTGTATAATAAAGTACTTCCTTGTTTAAGTTCAAACGAATAACTGTTTTCTGCAGTTAAAATACTAAATGCAATAGACATCTCCAAGAAATTACCATTAGATGATAAAGCAGATGTAATGCTATTTATTGTTTGTGTTTTCCTTGTTCCATCTTCTACGATAACCATAGATAAGTCACTGGCAACTGTATATGCTCTTGGTATTATACTTACAGTTTGAGATGAAGTTGTTGGTGATAATCTTATCATACTTATATAACCTATTAAGTTAAATATTGTTCAAAAAAAAAGAGGCAAATTGCCTCCTTTTCTTTTAAGAACACTCTATATTTAATCGTTAGTACCTTCAGTAATTGTAATAGTACCAGTTAAACTTGGGAAATCTGTAACATTAAATACAGCACCACCACTATTTTTCATAAATACAGCTGGTTTTTTCTCCATTGCAGTAAGAGTTAAAGTATAACCACTTAAATCTCCCATAGCAGCACCAGTTACAACTGTACCTCCTGATACATCTGCACCGTGTTCAAGACCTACCATCATATAGTTACCGTTATAATCTTCAACAACAACGTGAGGTCTTCCATAAGCCATTAATTTTAATTCTTTATTATCTAATTTAGATAACTTTTTAAGAGTTAAGTTAAGTGTTTGCTCATAGAAAGTAGTTCCGTTTTCTCTTGAAGAGTTAACAGTTTGTTCTAATGATGAATTTCCTTTTACTTCGTATTTATAACAAGTTAAGTTACCAGCTACATCACCAGTGTATCCACTGATATCTGTAATTTCTTCCCCAGTAGCGTCATCTGTTATATCTACAGTACCTAAATCTCCGTAGTTGACAAAATAAAGATTTTTTATTCCACCAACGACATCTTTACAAGGTTCTTTTCTTCCTTTTGCGATATCACAAGCCATAATTTTTATATTTTATAAAAAAAGGCAGGTAGTATCAATTCCCACCTACCTTTTTTTGAGTTGAACAATTATTTATTATGCAGTAGCGTATAATACTACTTCACTTCCAATTCCGTGCTGAATACCAGCAGTAAATCTCATTACGACTCTTACGTTTTGAGAACCATCAAGGTCAGCCATATCAATTACTTTTACTTCGTTTTGGTCAGAAAGTAATCCTGTACCGAAGAATAAGTTTGATTTTTGAGCTGCTACAGCATCACTTGTTGATAAACCAGGAGCGTAAACTACTTGAATACCATCAAATGATAAACCAGAACCCATATTGTACCATTGAGTACCTTGGTCGTTAGTACCTGCTGCTCCTAATCCTGAAGCACCAAATCCACCTAAAGCTCTAATGTAGTTTCTGTACATATCAGCTGGTAAGAAAATAGTCATATCTTCTGCACCATATACAGTTGAAGGAATTGCATCAGCAATTTTACCAAGCTCTGTAATAATGTTAGCTGCAGTTGAAGTTGTACCTGTTACATCAACTACATCTGCGTCAGCACCTAAAGTAGTGATGAATCCATCAAATTGACCTGAAGTAGCGTTAGTACCTGTCCAAATATTAGTCTCAATTCTTTGAGCTACTTTATCTGCTACGTGAGCAATTAAATAATCAGAAAATGAAGGAGGTAAGTTATCAAATGCAGAATATCCCATTTGTACTGCTTCCCAGTCACTTCTAAAGTCTTTTTTACATAATTCTATGTTTACTTGAAACTCCTCTGGAGTTAAGATTCTTTCAGTTAATGTTAAAACACTGCTTTCACCTGAAAAGTCACAAGCTGCATCTTTTACGATGTCACTTGAAGCAAGTTTTTTCATTACCTGTTTGTACTTTACATTAGGTACAATTGTAATGTTACCTTCTGCTAAAGTTTTACCACTTAATAGTGCTGCAGAAATATACTTCCCTGCAAATTCACCAGCATAAGTAGTAGTTATTGGTGTGTTTAAACTATTTGCCATTTTAAATTAATTTAATTAGTTATTAGTTATTGCGTTTAATACTCTATTGTAAGTAGTGTTTCTATTTGCATTAGGAGCGAACCTAACACCAATATTATTACTTACTTCGTTTTCTGGTGAATGAGAGATTGCTTCAGCAGGTTCATCAGCAGATAATTCTTGTGGAACTTCAGCTTTTGCTTCTTCTTTAGCTTCAATCATACCTTTTAATTTTTCTACCATTGATTTAAGTTCAGCGACCTCATCTTTAGTAGCATATTCTACAGATTCTGTTTCTTCTGGCATATGCTCATCATAAACATCTTCTTGTAGTTCTTCAGCACCTTCTTCTGCAGAATATGTAATTTTTTCTACATTAGAAGCAGGAGCTTCCTCTTTAATCTCCTCTTTAGCTTCTTCTTTTTTAATTTTAGCTTTAGGAGCTTCTTCTTTTAACTCAACTTCAGGAGTAGTTTCCTCTTCTTTAGTTGAAGACAAAAGAACATCTTTGATTTTTGTTACAATTTCACTTGCTTTCATAAGATTCTTATTTATAGTTATTACTGATTTTTAATACTTTGTTGTATTTTTATGCTTTAGCCTGGATTATATACCAGTTTATTCCATCACTCCAAACAGTGATACCTTCAAATGCTTTATTAATTTCATAATAAGCAGATGAACCATCTAATGTTTGTCCTGCTCTTGGTGATAAGTGTGCTCTTGTACTTACATCAAATCCTCCATTAGAAATAAATCTCATTATTCTGTAAGTGTTGTTTGCAGTTGTTGCATCAGGTAAAGTAAGAGTCATACTCCCTGCACCTCCAGACCAAGATAATTTTATCATTTCAGAATCTTCATAAGTAGAACTATTTAAATCAACAGTTTGACCACTTGAAACAGTTAAACTTGTTGGAACTATATAGTTTACTATATCTTTTATTTCTGCATATTTTGTTTCACTGCTCTGTACTACTGCTATTTTTTCATCTCCTTGAAGAGCTGTAGCTGCGTTTAATTCTGATATTTTTTTATCTGCCATTATTCTAAATTTATTTTACTATTATTTTCTTGTAATATAAAACTCCTATCTTCCTGTAATAACCAATTTGCTGTTTTATATATCGCTCCTATTCCTTGTGCTTCTAATGTTCCATCACAACATTTTCTTGAATACGTTCTTCCATCAGGACACAAACAAGCTCTTGATGAACTTCTTGGAGAAGAATAACTTAATGTTGCATTTTTTCTTCTTTTCATTTTATTGGAACACAATTAGGTACTTTTCTACCGTCTTTATCTTTCATACCTATCTGCTCATATCCATCCTGGCAAGGAGCTTTAAGATTGTGTTCCTCACAGGGCATATACCAAGTGTCACCTTCGTACTCGTGTGTATGATACCCTGAACAGCCAATATCTTCAGCAGCTCTTTCTGCTTCTTCTTGAGTTGTGTAAGCAGCTCTACCATCAATAATAGTTGATGCTGCTTCTATTGCATCAAGTCCTTTAAGTTTAGATGTAACCCAAGTTAACATTGATTTACCACCCCATAATAAATATGAGATAGTTCCACAAGCCTCATTATTTCCTTCTTGATAATAAGCAGAAGCTCTTGATAAATATGAATATATGCGTTTAAGAGTAGGTAAAGTAAATTTTTCTCCTTTTTCAAGTTGTCTTGCTCTAACTTTACCAACTTGAGTTGCACATTTATTATTTACAGCTTCGTTATATTTAATTCCTCTTTTAGCATTGTTTCTTGCAGATTGTGGATATCCTCCATAAGATTCAAGTTCTACTTCTTCAGATAAACTTGCTAATACTTCTGCTAATTCAAACTCTGCATTAAGTTCACTTAAACATTCACTACAAGCATTTTCTTCTATACTTTCTTTAGGTCTTTCCATATTATCAGCAAAATAACCTTCTATAGAAAATCCTTTTACTTCTCCTTCTTTTACTGCTCTCCATACATCATCATTTAATACTTTCATTGATACCATCCAAGTTCCTTTTGGTAGGTCAAATCCATAAGCAGCAGCTTTGTCTTTTTTAGGGTCTTCAATAAGCCAAGATTCTACTACAGACATATCTGATAATTCAAATGAATGTTCAAACGTAGAATTTCTATGTTTACTTTTAATAAAGAATAATTCTGATGCTTTTCTTACTGTATCTTCAGAAAAGTATATGTAGTAATCTTCATCATCTTCTCCTTTTCTAAATATCTTCTTATTAGGAATAAGAGCAGGACCCATTAATATTCTTTTCTCTGCATCTACTTCAGCAAGTTTGATATCTTTATGTTCTTTTAGTGCTATAAAGTCTTCTTCTATAGCTGGATTTTCAACGACAGAAATAGCTTCAATACCACTAATTTCATTTTCTTCGTCTATAATAAGTTCTATTATTTTTTCCATATCTAAATAACTATATTTATTTTATTCTGTTTTAATTATCCAATAGAAGCTCCTTCAATTGTACTACGTTCAAGTTCTTGTGCAGTAGATATATCAGATGCTACAACGTATGCTCTTAATGGTTGTTGTTCGGCTTGTGATATTGTTTGAGCAAGTTGACTTGTCTGTGTTGCACCTACTACATTGAAAGCTGGTGGAGCTATAGGAGCTGAACCTCCTCCTCCTGAACTAACTCCAGCTAAAGGACCTGATAATGCTTTTATCTGCTGTTCTGCTTTTTTTCTTGCAGTTGCTATTTGTGCTATTACACCACCTATCATTGCGGCATAAGCTATAGGACCAGCTATAGGACCTAATTCAGTTAAAAATTTACCTATAGAACCAGTAGCTTCAGCTGTTTGTTTAGCTCCTGTACCAATTACTCCAGCTAATAATGTTTTACCTTGTAATGCTAATTTAGCAAGTTCTAAACCAGCTTCAAGTTGAAACATATCTCTTTCAAATTTTATTTGTTGTATTCTTATTCTTCTTGACTCTTTGTCATTTTGTTTTAATAACCTATCTTTTTCTTGTGCAGTAATATTATCATTATTTAAAATAATATCTCTTTCTGCGTCCAATCTGCTGACTTGTGCATCAAAGGCTTGTGATTGTATTTGAGCAAACTGACCAGCTTGTTGAGTTATAAAAGAAGCTAATTTTTCTTGAGCTGCTATTCTATCTTCAATTCTTTTTAAATCTTTTTGATGATTCTCTTCAGCTAAATCATCCTCAAAATTTCTTTGTCTTAATCTTTTAAGAAATGCTTCTTTAAGAGTTGTTTCTTTCTCTTCTTCTCTTTTCTTAAAAGCATTTACAGATTCAACTTCTTCTCTTTCTTGTACACCTTGAAGTTCATTTAATTCATCTTGAAGTTCTTTTATTCTTAATGTGAACGAATCATATTCTTTACCCGTGGTTGCTGTTTCATCTCTTAATTTTTCTAATACTTTTATTTGGCTCTCTATAGCTTTAACTGTGCCTTTTATAATTATTTCCGCAGGAGATTCTTCTTCTATTTCTTTAACTTTTAATCCTATTAAAGAAGCATAAAAAGGATTATCTTTTATAGTTGGGTCATTAGTTATATCTTCTATACCATTTTTAAATGCTGCATTTATAGCGGATATACTTGCTTCTGTTGTTTGTAAAGAAATTTTAGCATTTTCAATTTCTTCTTTAAGACCTTTTTCCTGAAAAAGTAATGTACGTAATCTCCTTTCATCTTCTTCTGAATCAATTTCTTTTCTTTTAGCAGCAACTTCTGCTTCCTTTGTTGCTATCAATTCTAATTGCTCTGTTCTCTTTCCTGTTAATTCTTCAATATTTTTTTGTCTTTTTTCATCTTCCGCATCTAAATCTTGTTTTATTTTATATGCTGCTATAAAATCTTCTAAAGAGCCTTTTGTTTCATCGAATCCTTCTTTTTGTAATTTAGCAAGGGCAAACTGCTGTTCTTCTATGCTTGAGTTAGCATCTTTTAACATTTCAGCAAAAACAAAAACACTCTCTCTTAAACCTTCTCTCCTTTTCATTGCATCAGCTAAATCATCAGCAGCTTCCTCTGCTTTTTTAGCTTTACCAGCAAAAGCATCTAAAAGAGATATAACAACTTGAAAAGCAAGAATAATACCAAGAGGTCCACGAAGTGCTTCGTCTATAAGCATTTTACCAGCAACTTTAACTTTATTAAATCCTTTTACACTATCATCTACTTTTGCTACAAGAGTTACAAATAATGTGGATAATTGAGATAAGTTGTTTGCTACACCTCGAATACCATAAGGCATATCCGAAATAGTACGACCAAGCTCTGTTAATGCAGCTCCTGCTAAACCAGTATTTCCAACTAATTTATCTCTTCCAGATAATTCTGTGTTAAATTCTTTTGTAGTTTGTGTAGCTTTTTTTAATTCTCTATCGAATTTTTTTACACTAACTTCGGCATCTCCAATTTTTCTTTTAACTCCTGTATCATCAAATATGATTTGGAATATTATTTCATTTTTTTGCTGCGTAGCCATATCTATTGCGTTTAATACTTTCTTTCATTTCTTTCCATGTAGTAGGAGATTTGTACCTTCCCTTTGCTACATCTATATAATAACTAACTCCATAAAAGTTATCTGTCTTTAATGCTTCTATTATTAATTTTATCATTATTCGTCTGTTTGGTCTGCTGTTATATCTGTAGTATCTACACTATATAAGTTTGTATCTACTGTTAAATTACCTGGTGTTGGAGTAGGTGTTGGTGATACTGAACAAGTTGCATTGTATGTTAAATTATTTTCACCACCCATATATCCGTGATTTGCACATTCATAACTTATTGTTTCAAAATCACCTAAAACTGTAACTGTTATATCTCCATAATAATATGTATATGTATTTCCATCTAATCCTGTTTTAGTAACCGATGCAGTAGTACCTGTATATGTTATTAAAGATTCTTTTCCGTTATTATGAAATGCTATAGGATGTGTGGAAGGAATATCACTAAAAGTATATGTGCCAGTAGCCATTTGATAATTTCCATATTTGTTATCAAATATATATAAGTAACCTCCAGTAATAGTTTCTATCCTAACCTCAAATATAGAATTAAGACATAAATAACTTTTAGTTGCATAAGTAGAAATTAATTCTAAATCTGACCTACCTGTTACGATATCTAAATTTATTTTATTTATATTATATTTTTCTCCTGAAACAATAAAAGTATCTGCTAATGAAAAATTACTGATAAAAGAATTACTAAATACTCCTTTAAGTTTTATTAATCTTTTCTTTGGATTAAATACAGAATCTATATAGTTTTGATAATATAAAGAATACAAGTTTTCTTCATAACTTTGAGAGTTTGCAATATTTGCATCATATTCATTTAATTCTGCTCCAAAATGATTTGTTTTTGATATATCAGTACTTACTGCGTTGCTTGGTATAAAATATGTTGTAACATACGAGTAATCTCCTCTATTATTATAAACATAAGGTATTGCTTGAGATGGAGATGATAATAATATAGGGTAAAATAAAACAGGTTTTCCTATATATGGATTATATCTTTCTTGTGTACCAACTTCTACATCATCATTTGACCTTGTTACACTTAATCCTGTTTGTATATCTGTAAAACTTCCTGTTGAATTATCTTTCAGTTTTTCAAACTTCATATGTCCGAAAGGAGGTTTTATCTCATATATAGATTCATATCTTTTATCTCCAACCTCATATCCTTCTCCACCCCAAGTTATATTATTAGTTTTTTTATGTTGGTCTGCAAGTAATGAACCTGTATCTTCATACTCAAAATTAATTTTAGTATAAGGAAGAGCTTTATCAATCTTACTTGACGATACATCTATATTTGAAGTTATATCTGTCTGTACATTTGAAGATGTATAAAAATCATCAAGAGTTTTAACTACTACTGTTTTTTGAGTAGGTGAATCATTTCTAACTTCTGCAACAAGATTAAACATTTTAAATATTCCTGACATAAATTGAAGTATAGTCATATCAGGAAAGTTCTTACTAATAAAGAAATTACTTTGTTGTGGAGTTGTTATTGTATCTGCTGTTCTTGTTTTATTATCTACATAAACACCATAATCTTGTTCAATTCTTGCAATCAACTCTAAATTAAATGCTGTAAAAGTAATAGGATTTGCTGCTGTTGTTGTTATAATAAACTCATAATCTCCATCATCAAAATCCATTTCTAAATAGCTACTAATACCTGTTTGAGTTTGTTTTGTATATGTTTTCCAAGTAGAACCATTCCTTTTGACTGTTAAATCAAATTCTGTTGATGTATTTGAACTAATTAAACTTAATCTACCTATAACAGAATCTACTCTATCGTTATCACTTATAGTTATCTTTAATTTACTTCCCAAATCCCCACTTGTGTCTCCTGCGTCATTAAAGAACTTTGCTTTATATGCAAGTGCTGACCCATCTGTATAATAGGCATTAATAGTTCCTATAGAAAAAGTATTTATAGTTGTATCTACTTTATCTGTTTCAATAGCTCCTTCTTTTTGATGAAGCCACATATATAAATTATAATAATCTAAATTATTTGAATTAAAAAAGTCAGTAGAGAAATTAACACTAATATTTGTCGTGTCATCTGATAATTGATTTGACATAAATTTTTCTATTGCCTTTATGATTAAATCAATTCTTACAGCTGGTTTTAATTGTTGCCAATCAAGTCCATTGTATTTTGAGTTTTTAGGATAATCTATTGGATTATAATATAAATTACCATCTGCTAATGTTCCATAATAATCTGGACCTGAATCATAATATAATCTGTCAGAATGAGTTATAAGAGGAACTACTATAGGTTGAGTGTATGTTGTTGAATCTACTGTAAAATTTTTAGATGTAGTTAAATAATCTCTTACACTATCTGTTCCAGATGTATCTACAGCTCTATATGTAATGGAGAAATTATCTAACCATTCAAGTTCAGAAAGTTTACTATTAGAAAATAAATCATTTAATAATCTTAAATTACCATAAAATGTTACTCTATAAGAATAAGGTTTATTATATTTCAAATCAACACCCTCCAACATTATATATCCTTCTCTAAATACTTTATTGTTTATTTCTATTCTTGCTTCTACAGTCTTCCTTGCATCAAATCCTCCTATTATATTATAGTTATAATAATGTTTAAATATTTTATTATTTTTACTCGAAGCAGGTAAAGTAAAATTACGGCTAAAGTCAGTAAATATTTTAGCTGGGTCTTTTACATCTTTTATAGATGATTGAATATTAATTGAACCACTATCAAAAACATCTACTTCTTGATTATTTATAAAAAGCTGTACTTTTTGTTTCATTACCTAATTGTGTTAATACCATCAAAAGCATATTCAAATTGAACAGTATAATTTACAAGTTTATCATTTAGGTGTGTTTTATATGTAAAATCTGTATCTTTTATTGTTACAGGCAAAGTATTACTACCTTCTGTTATCCAAATATCTTCTGATTGCATTAATTGTCTAATCGTTTCATTATATTCTTCTTTTAAAAATCCTGTATTTAATGTAATAGATTTTTTACTTGTAACATCTTGAATGATTGTTGTAGGATTATATGTATTATAATTTACAGAAGATGTAGTAGAATATATTGTACTTGTATCAAAACTATCTCTTTTTACAGATAAACTATCTGTTCTTTTTTTATTAAACCATAAATCTTGTATAGCACCAAATTTATTTACAAAATTAATTTTATAATTATCATATTTACTACAATCTAAATAAATAGGATAAACTGTTTCTACTGCAGTTCCTGTTATTGATGAATAATTAGGAGAAGATGTGTTACCTGATGTTATTTCTATTTTTGTTATTGTTGATGTATTTGAAATATATTTTATAAATCTATTACAATCTTCTGGTCCTTGTGGAGCTGTAGAGAAAGGTTGTGATGTATCAGAAAAAGCTATAAATTCATTTCCTGAACTATCTTTACTATAAAATTTAACATTACTAACACCATTAGGTCCTTTGTAAACTGGTATTCTTACAGTGCCTCCTTCTGGGACATAAATATATTCGTTGCTTATTAATTTAGAAGATACATTATTTGAGTTTATTCCATCTTCAAAATATCCATATCCTTTTGTAGCAATACCATAAGCACTATCTATTGTTGTAGGAGTTGCATCACTATATGTATTTATTTTATCATATCTCCACCAACAAGCTGATTTTATATTAGAAAGACCACTTGAAGATACAGTATAATTATTGTTAAATACAACTTCAACATAATCCTGTATTAATTCAGATATTTCAAATCTAATTGTATTATTAGAATCTGGATTTGATTTTGTAATTGTGTATTGAGGAGAAGTTGGTTCATCTTCCCATCTTCCTGTCCAACAATATAGTTCTAATGTAGAACTTGATAATACTGCCATATCTTTTCTTTTAGTAAATAACTAAAAAAATAAATATAGTATTACAAGAATTTGTAGTGAACAAATAGGTTGTTATAATAAGTTCCTTGAAAAGGTTCAAACCTTGCGTGAGAACAAGCTGCAGATTCATATATTATCATATCTCCAGGTTCAGCATATATCTTGTGCCAATTTCCTTTATGGTCTTGTATATCAAGAGGCCAATCATCTCCAAATTCTTTATTTCTACACCCACATCTTAAATCTTTATCTACAACAATGATTGACGCAATATGATGAGTTTCTACTCTATCTTTATGTTCTGTTAAAGTAGCTCCTCTTTTATATGAACGAATACCATATACATAACTTGGTTCTATATCAACTTTACAGAAATCTTTATGTAATTCTAATAATCCTTGATGAATTTCATTTCTTACATTTAAAGGCATTTGTATAATGTGGCTTATACCACTTCCTTTTATATATACATCCTTACCTTGAAATTGTTCATCTGATTCTGTTGATTTTAGACTTTTATATGTCTTTTGTATTAAATTCCAAACATCATCTGGACATTTAATCACTTTAAATCCTGTTTCTGTTAATTTAGGTATTTGCTCGTAACTTGTATATTGCATATACAAATATAATAAAAATTAACAAACAGTTAGTTGAGTTATTTCTCCTGGATTATTTTCACCTATTCTAAATGAATAACCTGTATTTGACCTAACATAATTTGTACTTGTGGGTGTATATAGATTAGTTAATGTATCATTTGTATATAAGTAAGTTCCATTTGAAAGTGTTCCAGAATAAGCAAGTTTTACATCAAATACTGATATGTTAGAACAAGCTGCAACAGCTGTTGTTTCTGTAGAACTCGATACTTGAAATTTATTAATTGTTGGAGTAGGAGTAGGTGTTGGAGTCGGTGTAGGACTAACAGCTTCTTCACACTGGTCACAATTTGTATATTGAATTAAGTTTGCTACATTCACATTTGAGTCAAGTCCTGCACTACCTAAATCTTGCATACATAATCCATTATCATTAATTACTGCTGGCCAATTGCTACCTAAATCTGTTATACTTCCATAATCTTTTACAATATCAAGACCTCCAGTAGCACAATCACCATATTGTCTATAATAAGATATTGATGGAGTTGGTGTTGGAGTTATAGTAGCTAAACAAGCAGCACATCCAAAATATGTATCTGTAAAAGTAGATATGTCTGGTGCGTCAGTAACTTCTACATCATCTAAATATTCTTTACATACATTATTTACTGTTTTTATTACAAGAGATGTAGATATTTCTCCAGTTGAACGAACAGCAGTTATATTACCTCCATCTTCATTACAATCAATAAATCTTGCATAATAATATACAATTGGTGTGGGGGTTGGTGTAGGGGTTGGGGTTATTCCTTGACATTCTTCACAATTTGTATATGGTTGCTGTCTTTCTAAATCAGTCAACTCTATATTAAAATATCCTGAAGGTAAAGTATATGTATCTTCAAATGTTTGTATAATTTCATAACAACCTCTTCCACCTGTTTGACCCACGTCTTTTATATCTAAAATATAAGTTGATGTTTCTCCTGGTTGATTATATTCAAATCCATCAAATCTAAAATATTCATAATTTCCAGTATCACATCTTCTTGCAAGTAATCTTTGTTCTGTAGGAGTCGGAGGAGGTGTTGGTGGTTCTCCAGCACATCCAAAATTAACACAACCACCTACAGTTCCATTTATCTGTACATATCTAAAATTAGTTCCATCAGAATATGTTCTTCCACCTGTAGCTAATGTAGTTCCTGCTGCATCACTATAAAATTTAGTTGCAGTACAAAAAGCTGTTGTTCCATTTCTATCTGGATATAATGTTGTAGAATCACTTGAAGTACAAGCATTAATATCTGCAGAACCAGAAGTTGTGTATGTAACAGAATAAGAATAACTTGCCCTTGAATCCCATTGTATTAAATAATCGGTATCTGCTGAATAAGTTCCATTTACAACTACATTATAATAAATATTTCCAGTTGTTGTCTGGTCACTAAAAGTATATGTTTGAGAAGTGGCTCCTGATATATTAGATAAACTTCCTGGTGAAGTTCCTTTTTGCCATTGATAACTTATTGTTCCTGATAAATTAGACACACTTGCGTTTAATGAAACTTGTTGAGATGTAAAGGCTTGTACAATTCCACTACCATCTGAACTACTTGCTGTTATAATAACTTCAGGAGTTAATGCTACTTCACAAGTTTCTACTGGTGATTCTCCTATTGCAAAACCACATTGGTCAATAGTATCTACTTTTCCTGCTGGAGATGACAATACTCTTGCATAATAAGAAATTAAATTACCATCACAGTTTGGTATTAATAATTTAAAATAATTTCCTGTTCCTCCAAAAGGAGAAGATAGTGATTCATTATTAAATAACTGAACTCCTGTTTGTATTTGACCTGAATAATATACTGTTTTATCTGCTACTAAATCACAAGCAGTATCACCTGAAGGTCCAGGATTTGCTGTATCTAAAGATGATATAACTATTGAATTTGTTCCGCTTGATTGAAAAATATCTTCTTTTGTTACTGGAGTTGGACATTGATTATAGTTTGTTAACTCACCAGGATTATTAACTCCTATTCTACCATAATAACTTCCGGTAGTTCCTATTTTATAATAATTACCAGATGATGTATATGGTTGCGTAAGTTGCATATCTTTATATAAAATCACACCACTACCAAAAGTTTGTCCAGATGCAAGTCCATAATGAGCATCTTCAGTTGCTGTTTGACTACAAGCATTTGTTGCATTAGAATATCCTAACTGGCTAACTAAAATTGTTTGAGCCTGATTTTGATTACTATCACTTATAACTACAGATATACTAACTTCTGGTGATATATTATTAAGTTTTAATGTAAATGTTTCATCTCCTTCAGAAGAAAAATCATCAACAGGTTCAAATGTAGCTTGAGCTGTGTTATTATTTACAACAAAAGCTCCTACTAAAGAACCTCTCTCTAAATCTGATGCTGATACACCACTTATTGTAAAAGGAACAGAAACTCCATTTTCTACATTTTCTGTGTTTAATGTTATAGTAAAAGTATTTCCTTCAAAAACATTAGTTGCAGTTGATGATAAATAGTATTGTGGCTGTAAATCTTCACCAAGAGATACCTCTCCAGATAAAGTAGCTGTTTCAGTTACATTTGCACCAGAGAAAGTTCCTGTAATCGGTGATGAAACGCTTAATGTTAAAGGAGTATCTACATCATATCCTGTATTACCAGCTACAGATACACTAAATGAATAGCTTGTTGTATCTTCTCCAGTTATTCTTGCTTCTAAAAATCCTGTAGTAGGATTATATTGTAATGTAGGACTTGAAGTTATTGTATAACCTGCAGGCGGTCCTATAATATTGTTTGTTACTTGAAGTAGTGCTGTATATTGAACATTTGTTGACCAGTTAACATCTATTGTTGCTGGATATTCATTTCCTGCTGAATCAAAAGCTGTTACTCCATATTGTATTGTAGAATTTACAGTTCCAGTTTCCGTAAAGTCAATTTGTTTTAATGTACTTCCAGCAGCAGTTCCTCCTGTCCATAAATAAGATGAAGGTGTAAAATTAGTAGCAACAACTTTTAAAGATATATTAGTTCCGTAAACACCAGACACTGGTCCTTCTTCATCTCCAGTTTCTGTTACTTTAACTATTTTTACTGATGCGTTTTCTATTGTACCCCCGTCAGCTCCTGATGCTACAACGTAATAAGGACTTCTACTGTTTACTTTGACTGTTGCCATTTATTTGTTCATTTAAATCTTTTAAATAACTCTCTTCTATATCTTTTGTTAAAGATGCCATAATATTTTTACTTACAAAATCAATAAATTTAGAGCCTTGATTCCCAAATCTTTCTATAGTTCCTTTATTTGCTATTTTTTTTGCAATCATCCAAGCAATATCTCTTAACCTATTAACTCTTTTGTATTTTATATTTGAAGATGCTCCGATAGCAGAACCTTTATCTTCAACCCACTGTAATATTTTACTTACTGGAGGCATTTTTCCTGGTCCTCTTCCCTCTTCTACAAATATTCCATAATCTTGAGCAAATATATTAATGCCTGTTTGAGTTACTACACCGTAAATACTATCTCTTAATCTTTTAGATGCAACTAAACCTTGCTGTGTAAGGCGGTCTTTTAGTTCTTCTACAATTTTATCTTTGTATTGTTCTAATGTAGCTTGAACTCTTTTCATTAACAAAGAGATAATTCATTATTAGGAACTTCTATGTTTACTGTCATTCCCCATCCAGCTAATTGATTCTCGAAGTTATCTTGAAATGGTTCAGCAACTACATTTGTAGTAATTTGAAAGTTATCAGAAAAAGCAGAACCTCTTCTCATCTCTTGTTGCAAATCATTTACCACCTGTAATTGAGTGTTTAGGATGTCTTGTAAGTTATCATTTCCAAACATCATATCTTCAGTTTCTTTATTCTTATTTACATCTACTACATCTAAACACAATATTCTAATAGAAGCTGACATAATTCTTTCCTCAAATGTAACATTACCAAATACAATATGACATAGAGGAAATATACTTGTTTTGTTTAAGTCAACCTCTGTAATGTCACCGAAGGTGACGGTTTTTGTAATTCCATTTGCTCTTAATATTTCTTTTATTTTATCTAATACTGTATATACTTGTCTCATTTTATATTTTGTTTTATCATTTTAGCTTCTAATTCGTTTTTCTCTCTTTCAAATTCTAACCAGGTTAAACATTGAGAAATGGGGAGTTTTGTAACTTCTTCAAATTTGCTGACATCTCCTCCAGCGAGTGCGTAAATTGACTGATACCAACCCCACTTTGCTCCAAATGTTGCTTGAAATCCGAGTCCTCCTTCAGATGTTTCGCTAAAGAGTCCATCAAATGTTTCGACAATTCGGTCCCTAAACTGTAAAAAAAAACCATCGCTCCAAGTGCAGCCTGTATAGGCGAGTCCAACATTACTTCTGCATATTTATCAGAACCCTCATAATCCTCTATTAAATAGAAATTATTCTTCTGGTGTATTACAGGTCTATATAATACTGCCATTGCTTTATGCATCTGTTGCCAATCTGAAATATATTTTTCTAAATCTATAAACTCTCCCATTGATATATCATCTAATTTAGGAATAAAGCCAAAAGTAACTTTATTACCATCTTTATCTACCATATCAAATTTATTATGTAAGGTATGTTTAGTGTTAAACAATTCATTTATATGATTTATTACAGAATTAAATTCTGTCATAGGTAATTTATAAGCCTGTTTTAAATTAACACCACAAAAACATTCTAATAGTTTTAAATTGGCAAACTCTATTTCCTCTTGTGTAGGTTCTTCCTTTTCTGTTAATTTAGCTACATCCTTTATATACTTTTGATATTGACTTAACTTAATATCTTGCAGAGATGTAGGGATGTTTAGTGTGACCGTATTACTCATATTATAATAACTTTATATTTATATTATGTACTAAAATACGAAAATAAAACAAAATCAAAAAAGTTAGTTATATTATCGAAGAGTTTCTGAAGACATAATTTTTCTTCGAAGATTATCATTTGAGACTCTTCTCAAAAGAAATAAGGTTAGGTTTAGGATAACTATGTTTCATAGAAACCTTTCATTTAATCTGAATTTTTCATATAAGTGTTTTGAAGCTCTGAATCTCTTTCAGGGCTTTTTTTTGATATCCCTTTGAATTTTCTTAAATGGAGAACTCACCCACCCAATTTTTAGTTTTACGTGACTTTCCTTTATTTTACGTCATTTTATCCAAATTTACTTATTGAGTTGAGTATAAAAGATATTTATAAACGTGTTGAATTTATAAGTATTTTTTATATATAAATTTAAACTATATCTCATTAACAAATGATTAGCAAATTTTATAATTTTATTTTAAAGCGTTTTAAGGGCCTTAAAATATTAATCTATAATAATAGCTGCAGGGCATAAAAAAAGGGCCTAAAAAGGCCCTAAATAAACAAATAACTAACATGAAAAAATGTTTATTTGTCTTATATAAATTAAATTATTTTTTGAACATATTTAATATTAAATTCATTTCCTTATCAGATAAATTATTGACTCTATCCCAATTTATAACGCTTGGTTTTTTACTGTTGAAAGCGTCATTAATAAAATCTAAATCTTTGTTTTTATTTGTGTTTGTGTTTTTCATTTGTGTTTGTTTTAAATTATTAATTTTCCTTTAATCTCTAAATTATCGTCATAGATAAAAATAGTTTCTCTATTTAGATAATTCTTTAAATTCTTTTTATTTACTTCTACTGTCTTATTGTTTTTAAATATATAATATTTCATAAGTTTATAACTTTATTTTCTTTTAAGTCATATATAGCCAATTGGTCGTATAGTTTACCAATTTTTAAAGCGTCATCTTTACTGTCTAAATGTATATTTAAATCTAAATAGTAATCGTTATTTTCATCCATCCATCCGCCTAATGAGTCAAATTTGTTCAAATTCTTAACGTTAATTAATTCATTAGCTTTAGGGGTTTTTCCTTTATATATATTTTTAATTGATACAACAAATCGAGCGGTAGTATTTTTAAGTTTATAAGTGAAAGGAAGTTTATTTTTAATAAAATAAGGTATTGTATTTCGTTTCATGATTATAATATTATATAATGTAATGTAAAATAGCTAATAGCAAAAATTAAAATTATTGGCGTTAAATATTCTTCCATAAAAAAATAAAATTTGTCAATGTTTTTATCTTTTCTCAAAAAGTATTTAATTCTTTTTGGCGTGGTAGCGTGCGGGTAGTTAGTTGCATAATTAACCGCTTTTAATAATTCTTTTTTTTGTGTTTCGTTAGCCTCTTGATAAAGTTGCGTAACTTTAAAGCGTGCAAGAGTTAACTGTTTTATTGATATTCTTTTCATAATTGTTTTTTTATTTTCTCTAATTTTAAATTAATCTTATTTAAAGAGGCTAATAATTTAGCCCCTTTATTCTTATATGTTTTATTTGGTTTCTTAATATCTTTCATATTATGCATATATAGGGTTAATTCTTTTCATTAACTTTTCATTAGCTTTAATATTTTTCAATATTGTTTTTAAGTCATTTACTTTTGTAGCTAAATCAAATTGAGACTCAAGCAATTCTTTATTTGTTATTTGGTTATCTTCTACTTTATAAATAAAACCTTGATACCCTAATGCATCATAATAAATTTTATCTTCAAAAGAAGATATAATAAAATCGCTATCTAATTCTAAATATTGTCTTGTTAATTCTATATATTCTTTAATATATCTTATTACTGTTTCTTTCATGTTATTTATTTTTAATGTTATGAGGTAAAATTACAAATCTAATGTTAAGTTAATGTTAAGCCAATATTATCAAATTGTTAAGTTTTTAATTAGCAAATTACCTATTAAATATTTTGTAATTTTGCAAATTGGTAAAATTGTATAATTATGACCTATACAAATTTTTTGGCACAAATACAAATATTTTTACAATTTAGAATCATTCTAAATAAGGAAATTCAAAACCTACTGCGTTTAGGTACTGCGTTTAAGAAACCCACTGCGTTTAATGACGTACTGCGTTTAAGAATAGTTTTCTATTCTCTTGCGTTAATCTCTCAACTTCTTTTCTTAATTGTACAATCTCAATTGCTTGAGACTGCACAATTTCTTTTGTTGTTTCACTGCTAAAATTAAATTTCATATTATTCATAATTTATATTTATTCCTTCGTAAATATCTATAAGTTTTTCAAGTTCAATCTCCTTATATTTATTTTCAAATTCAACTAAATCTCTTCCATTTAAGGGCGGTTCACAATCTAAATAAGTTCCTCCGCCATTTCCATCATTCCAAATAAGTAAACCTTTTATATTTGTTTTACATTCATATCCTAAACCTCTACGAGTCTCAAAATATCTTACGTTTGTAACTTTTAATTCTTTATTCATAATTTCTATTTATTACTTCGTTAGTATAATTATCCTCACAATTAGGGCAATTAAAACAATCTCTATCATTTACCCAATAATAGCATCCGCAATTATAACATTCAAATTTTTCCATAATTTCTATTTATTTATATCTTCTATTATCTCAATAATTTTATAATACATTTCACTTTTTACTACGTCAATAATTGAATCATAATAATTAAGTGTCTCCTCTTCGGTTAAATACCTGTCTTTTAATTTATGATTAAACAAATTAAATTGTACTATACAGGCTAAAGCATCATTCATTGAAACAATAGTTTCATCAAGAAAATTAAATAAGTACGTGCTTGTTTTTCCTTTTGCTGAACCTAATTCAATCTCTTTTAATGTTTGATACTCCTGATTAATTACTTTAACTGCTTTATCGAAATTAAACTTTCTAAAAGTTCCTCTTTCGTACTTCCAAAAATTACTTTTCATTATATTCAATTTCTATTTCATCAAGTAAATAATCATATCTCGCAACTTTTAAAAGTCTATTGTCTAAATAAAACCTGTATTCGTGTAGATTAGGTTTAATTTCTCGGTGTGTTGTTTTAGTGTCAAAGAACTTATAAGACCTTTTAACGCTGGTACCTATATAACAATTAAGTTCTCCGTGTTCCCTAATACCATAACTTTTATTTCCTGCATACGTACAAGAATTAATTTCGTTCCAAATTGGGTATTGTTTACTCATCTTATTTATTCTTTAATTATACCTTGTTCAATTAATTGTCTTGCTGTTCTACCGAACCAACCTTGTAAATTATAAGCTGTTCTTGTGTCGTGTAAATATTGCCACGCATCAATAACTTCGTTTTTTGTACCGCTAATAAACCCCTCACAAAGGCCAACTGCGGTATAACTATCTAAATTTTTATTTTTCATTTTTAAGTGTTTTAAAATTATGCAGCAAATATTTAAAAAAAAGTTATATCCAATGTTAACTTAATGTTAAGAAATTATTATATTTGTATTATGAAAATAAATAAGTTTAGCACAAAAAACCTACTGAATTTAAGAAAAAGTATTTACAATCCCCTAAACTCACTGCGTTTAAGAATTGCTGAACCTACTGCGTTTAATGATAAACCTACTGCGTTTAATGACTAACGTATCACATAAACGCCTTTATTTGCGTTGGCGAGGAAATATTGTGCAGAGTATCGAAGTGCGTCTAACTGATGGTTCCATTTGTCAACAGGTCTTTCGTTCCTCTCATGCCAAACGTAATTATTCAGCTCTTTTATTAGCTCTGTACTATCAGCGTCAATTACTAAATCAAAGTCTTGAACAAGAGCAATCCCTGACAGAATAGACCCACTGCGTTTAACGGTTGGTTTTATATTACAATACTCTTGAAGTTCTGATATAAGTCTTGGTTCTGCGTTATCACAGATAATTAAATCTTCTCCTGCATATCTTCTATTGAGTTCTCCTATTTCTTTTGTAGATAATCCTGGCTTTGCATACATTGTTTTAATCCACATAGTTTTTCTATCTCTATCTATTGCTACTTTTATAAGTGTTGTTGGGTCCACAGAAAAACCAAAGTCTTGACCGTATATAGAATCAGCATTATCATTAAACATCCCTATTGTCCAATTAGAAAATACAACTCCTTCTGCCTTATCGAGCCATCCTCCAAGTATCTGGTGGTTGTATCTATCTGGCCTTCTGCGTCTTATATCTTCAAGTTGAAGTAAAAATGATTCTGATAGATTTTCTATATTATCTTTAAATGTAGTATGAATATAAGTTACATTATCTTTATATCCATTATGTCCTGCGTTTACTGCTTTACCTGCAAAGAATCTTTGATATATCCAATGTTCTTTAGTAGCTGGGTTTAATATCATAATAACTCTATTAGGTTTAGCTTTACTTCTTACTGATTGGTCTATCTTATCAAAGTCTTCTTCTTTTACAAGCTCTTCTGCTTCATCAAGTACCCAAGTAGTAATCCCACTAATAGACTTTAAAGCTGCTGTTTGATTCCCTGCAGAAGTTCTAATTCCTTTAAACAATATTGAACTACCTGTAGATATATTTAATATTTCATCTTTAGTTATACGAAAATGTTCCATTATACCATACAATTCTAACTTTTCCAAAAACTCTGGAATAATCGAATTGGCGGCAGATATCATTGTATAACGAGTAAAAAGTATCTTGTGTCCCTGTTCGAACGTTAGAAAGGCTAAAAATGTGGTTATAGCGAATGATTTACCACTTCCTCTACCTCCTGTGATTACAAAGTACCTGGTATCGTTACCAAGTGCATTATATTTCTTGTTCAGTATCGGTTTCTTCATCATTAGATAATTCTATTACTTCATCATCTTCTTGACTACCTGTAAACAGGTTTTTTATATTGATATTTACCTTCTGTTGTTTTTCTTCAGGTGTATCAAGTGGCTTGCCATATTTATATTCAAAGAGTAATTTAAGGTGAGGAAAAGAAGTTTTAGCCTGTTCTGCTAATGATTCCCATGCTTCTTCTTCGCTTCCAAATACTTTTGCCATTGCATTAAGAGCGTAGATTCCGACTCTGTTTCGCTTGGCATTGTTAATAGCAGCAGAAGATGTGGGTCGTACAACAGGCACGTTTCTAACGCCTGGTTTTCGTCCATTGTTTCTTCGTCCATCATTGTCTTTGACATATTTGTATTGTTTAGGTTTTCTTCCCATACTTATTATATATATAACTGATTGCAGACCAAACTGCATCACTTATCTCTTTTTTATCATAAATTTTAGTTCCTAATTTTTTAATTCCGTCTTTTTCCACAGCGATTTTAAAATGTGTACAAACAGGAGAACAAGGACCATAAGGCTCCCTATAAATCCTATAACCATTGTCAACGCACCAACGAGCATGGCTTTGGTTGTAAGAATTGTTATATTTACCAAGTCTCCAAGTTCTGTTATACTCATCAATTTGCTGTGGAGACCTCCTTCTCATAAACACCTAAATTATTTTTAATTCTATCATATTTATCTTTTATTCCAACAGGAACATATCCATAAGAATTTTTAGCTGTACTTAAAAAATGTTCAAACTCTATATTTACAAAAGTTCTTAAATCATTATACTTTTGTTTTAATTCAATGTGATGATTTAAAAGTGCATAGTACTTATCTTTATTCTGACCATCAGCTACATCATTAAAATAAAAGTCATTCTTTAATTCTATAAACATTTTTTTATACGGTTCTAAATAATCAGTTTCATTCCAAAGCTCAAGCAATTCAAAAGTTTTTAAACCGTGTAGAACACAGGCGTGGTCTTTATAAACCAATACACCAATGTGTGTTAAAGTGTAATGAGTTAATTCTCTTGCTAACTTATAATAAACAGCTCTTGCATAAACATAATCAACTGTTCTTTTTCTATTACTTATTGTTAATCCAAAAGCCTTATTGACTTTTTTCATAATTATATTTAATCTATTTCTTCTTTTACTATTATTCATATTTGTGTTTTAAAGTTAATATTTCTTTTTGAATTTCGCTATACGTTTTGTTTTCGCTAAATTCTAAAGCTCTTAAAATTCCTGCACAGTATTCGTACATCTCATCTTGTTCATAAACATATATCTCATCTTCAATTTCTTCCAATGCTACTCCCATTATTATATCAACAAGAGTTAGATAATATGCTTGTTCTATTCTACTTTTATATTCATTAGATTGTACCTCTTCTAACAAACTCATTGGGGTCTTGTATTTTTCTTACAAAATAATCTTCGTAGGTTTTGCAGACTTTTTGTAATTTACGTTCAGCTCTTTGCATTGACTCTTCACTACAATCATATATTCCTATTTCTCCAGTTCCTTTTTCTATTACTAAAAATGTAAAGTTAGTAACGTTAAACAGTTTAGAATATATATAACATTGCATATCATAATGCCAAGTATTTTTAGCTGCCCATAACCATCCATCAAGTTTAGATGTGGTTTTTAAATCTATTACGTGATTATCTTTTAAATAATCAGCTTTACCTCGAAAAGGAAAACCGAAAAGCTCACCAATCATAGGAACTTCTGGGCTTCCTCCTCGCAGTAATTCACTCGCTTCTGTATTCTTATTCATTATGTTTAACAATGATGCAAATGTACTATATTCTTTTTGAAGCATAACTTCTTTACCTTCATTTTCTTTTACTGCATCTTTAAATTTATTTGTATATCTTGTTGAAGCATCTATAAATAAATAGCTATTATCTATCTTCTCTGGTTCAAGTGCCATCATGTGAAACAGTCTACCTTCCCTTAAAGCTGGTATATCATTTCCTGATTCATTTAATGAATTTAAATATGATTTAGGAGAATCAAGTAGTTTTTTAGCAGAAGATGATGATAATGCTGTTTTACCTAAATATCCATAGTAAAAACTATCATCATACATCTTTGATAATATCTCTTGTTTACTCCAAGATTTACCGTCTAATAATGTGATTTGTTCATTCATAATTAAGTCTAATATTATTGCGTCCAATTATTTATTAATCATACAATTTTAATAAATTAAAATAATTTCTTGAACATATAGCATATCTTTGGTCCGTATTTTTATATTCTGATACCATTGTTGGGTCAGCCATACATCTTTTTAAATATTCTTTTTTTGTTTCTGTTGGTGTGGGTTTAGGTATTGGCATAATTATTAATTTATATTTTCTCTATACAGAATGTAATTCATAGAAGAGCCATTAGGAACATTGTATTTTTTTTGTAGTTGCCTATATGACATCCCTAATTCTCTATCTGCTCTTATCTGTAAAATTGTTTCTCTTGAGTACTTTACATTGCCTCTTGAAGCATTTATAGCTTTTGCTACTCTATCTTCTTTATCGCAATCCATCATATTCTGACTTTGTGTTCCTATTTCAATATTGTCCCAAGAATCATCGTTTCTTACACCGTTTAAATGTCTTACAACAATTCCTTCCTCATATATCTTATCACCGAATTTACAATAAGCCTGAAATCTTGACAATTTAAAATGATAGTATTTTCCATAATCACCAGGAACTCTTAATTTATATTTTCTATATCCATTGTGCAAGTAACCACGTACAATATTTCCTTTAGGATTATAAAATGTACCATCTTTATCCATTCTATATCCTTTTTCGTGTGCAAATTTTTCATTTTTATTAAACATATAATTGTGGATTTTTTTCTATATCTACTTGCAATTCAGCTAATGCTCTCCAAGCAACTTTTACCTTATGAGGTATTTTATCATCATCTAAAGGTTCATTGATGCTATCTATCGCATGTCTCATCATTGAGTCATAATGGTCCATAGATTTTTCTCTATTCCAATGTAATGGTTGACCAGGATTATGTTGTAAATTTCCTGTATAACTTAATTTTGCAACCTGTTTAATTGCATCAGGAAAATATTTTATAACACCAGAATATACTGGCATTTCTTTTCTTAATTTATGTTTATTTTTTTTCATTATTAAACAAATATAATTGATTTTTATTTATATCATTAAATCTATACAGACTATTTTCAGCAGCAGTGACCCATTCTAAATTATTTCTATGGTTATGTTGAGGGTTTTCGTCTATATGATGAACATGTGTATAAAGCATTCTGTCTATATTCTCTATAAAAGTGCAAGCTACTATTTTATGGACATAAAAGTTTTTTTTATATCCTTTTTTATAAATAAATTCTTTTTTTATATTATCATTACATATTCCAACTTGCAAATAATTACCTCTGTTAGGGTTTGCAAACGGCTTTAAATATTTGTCTGATTTTACTGAATAAATCTTACCTTCTATGTTTACCAAATAATCTTCAAAAACTAAAATATCTCTATCTTGCTGTCTCCAGTATTTAATCGGAACAAACTTATCAACATCATTAGTAAACATATTTATCTGATTCAAAACTTACATTTCTTACACTTCCAAAACTCTCCAAGTTTATTTAATGTATAAACTAAATCTATAGGTTTGTCAAGTTGTTTCCATTTACCTACTTTATCCCAAATATAAGTTACTTGACATTTATGTAAAGGTACATCTTTTTTATCATCTTCAAAATCATGAGACACTTTCAGTATAGCTGCATCTTTTCCAAGATTAGCACACCAAGCATCTGCAATGCGTTCAAGAAGTAATCTTTGACCTGTAGGAATATAAGCATCTTTATATTTAACTTCCATCAATATAAGAAACTTATTATCAAATTCCAAAACAGCATCAACATCAGAAGGATGCATCTTTCCATTCTGTACACCAGTAAAATCTATAACTTGTCTAACTCTATCGCTATTTTTAATTAGGCTACTCATACTTATCAAATAAAGATTTTAATTTACTTAACTTACCAGCGAAACAACTTCCACAGTTTGTCATCTTATCATTGTAATTAAAAACTCTATTATATATATTTAAAAGATGTCTTTGTTCTTCTGCAGTAACTCTTGTTTTTTTAGCATCATAAAATTCACTTAAAAAAGTGTATTCATCTAATGTTAAACAATTAGGTTTATTATAAGGAAACATTTTATTTAATACTTCCTTTCTTTTATCACATCCACAGTCTTTTCCAAGAGCATCAAATACTCCGTCAACTGCAGCTTTAATTCCTGTAGCTTTTGTTATTTTTTCTACAGTATCACCAACGCCTTCAGATTGCTTTTCATATTTAGCAACCCATTCTTTATAACGTTTGGTTCTTTTGTCATTAGGTTTGGGTGGTATTTTATTCATTGTTATTATTAATTAAGTGAAAATCTCCGTTTAAATAATCTTCAAAGTCTTCACCAAACTTTGATTTGATTATATCTTTGTAGTTCTTACAACTATTAAAAATAGATGTAACACTAATATTAGTTTCTCTTGCAAGTTTCCTCATACTTATATCGGTCTCATAGTAAATCTTAAATAATTTTCTATCATACCAATGCTCCCAATTTTCAACTTCTACTTCTATCTTTTTAAGAAGTCTGTCTTCTGCACTTTGTTTTGCATAATTATAATTAGTATCATCACTTCCATCTACAATCTCAAAATTAACATCATAATCATCTATTCTAATTATTTTATGTTTTCCTTTGGCCTTTGCATAATCTCCCCATAGATTTTTAAGTGTGATATAAACATAAAATTTATTAACCTCCTTTTCATTATACATAATCTTTTCTGGTTCTTTTATGTATTTGTCTAATCGAAGATACATCTCGTGTATAAAATCTTCAACTAAATCTCTTGGTATTCCAATTGAAAGTCCCATTGCAATCCAAGTATTATGATATTTTGATAATAACTCAAGCATTTCTAAACATAAATATATTAATCCAAACTATACCTAAACTAATACGTATTAAGTCTGCAGTAACATCAAAGTCAGGTATTTCTATGTCTTCTACATAATCTATACCTAAAACAAATCCTTTTATAAATTCTAATTGTATATTCATTCGTATTGAAATTGTACTTTTATTTTGTCTTCTGGCCCATAATATTTAGCCATATTGTTTATTTCTACTATATTTTGGTCTTGCTCGTAAATAAGCCCTTCTAACGCATCAAAAAATGCTTTATTAAGATTATCTTGTAAATCTGGTTTTGTTACTTTAGGAGCCTTTAAAATACGCTTATTCTTGCTCATACTCTTTGGGTACGCATAGATATATTCAATGTAGTTTACTTTGATAGGACATCCAGCAGGTATTATGTTGAAGTCTTTAGGCAATTGATTTTCTATTAAAGTTCGTACATATTTTTGATAATCCAAAACTTTTTTGGGTTTATATTTAATTCCACCTCTTCCAAATCTTACAGATTGATGAGCCAGTGGACGTAGGTTAAGTTCAAAAGATATTATCATATATTTAAAAAAGGTTCTCTGTTTATTGATTGTGGAAGACTGTCTTGTATATATGGAAGTCCGTCTGATTCAATTCTAAATGCAAAATCTTCAAATGGATAACCTCTTGCTCTTCTACATTTAACTACTGCTAAATCTCTATCATCTGGAGATAATTGTAAACTTATTTGGGTTTCAGTTTTCTTTTCCATAAAAGACCCTAAATGTCCAGTTGCTTTATCACTATTAAAATTAGAATGTATTACAGTTATAATATGTATATTTAAATCTTGTGTCCATTTCATTAAGTATTGTATAAGTTCATTAGATTGAACTAAATCATTACTGTCTAATATTAAATCAGCAATACCATCTATAATTACAAGACCTGGATTATCTACATTATATAAATGCCAATTAATAAATTCTAATCTTTCATAAGCAGAATATTCTCTCAAAGCATAACTATAATAATCAGATGTATCTTCACACATTCTAACAACTCTATTAAAAGTTCTTTGAGCATGGAATCTTCCTTGTTCTGTATCATAGTGTATTAATTTTTTCTTCTTTCTACTTCCTACCATATCCTTTGTATATTTCTTATCACACGATAAATATGCAGCAGCAAGTAGCGAAACCAGGAAAGTCTTTTTACTTTTAGGAGCAGCAGATATGAAGCTAAAATTCCCATAGGTTCCTAATGGTAAAGGTATAGGATTGTTTCCACCTGTTTCACCTTTCGAGATAGCGATTGGAGGATATTCAATCTTTTCTTGTGGGTCGACATAGCTTTGCTGTAATATTTTTTTGAACCTTTCATTGTAATCTAATTGAATTTGACTCATTTTCATTTGTAAGTTTATGTTTTAATAATTTTCTAACAAGCGTTTTCATACTCTTTGCAACTTCACCTGGTTTTTTCATCTTGTTATTATGAGCCACGTCGTGAGCAAAAACACTAACATCTAATCTGTCGTAATAAAAATCAACATTCGTTTCAAGAATGTCATTAATCTTATTGAGCATCTGATACTCTACAAATAAGGAACTTAATTGTTCAATATCGTATTGGTTGTTTTCAAATACAGTAAAAACAAACCAAGCACACATTTTTTCTAAATATTCGTATTCTCTTGACATATTGAAAAAGGGAGCCGAAGCTCCCTATCACATTTAGAATGGTAAATCAGAATCAGTTGATGCTGCTGCAGTTTCTTTTTCTACAGCTTCAGCTACTGATACTTTCCCGTCAGTCCAAAAGATTTTGCCGTTACCAACATAAGTTCTTGGTTCACCAGCTTCTCTTTGCTCTTTTGTCTGCTCTTCGAACATAGTCACATTTTGACCATATTCGTTAGTCTTATCGCTAATAGATAATGTATAATTCTTATATACACCATCTTTAGTCTTAATACTAATGCTACCTAATGCACTCATATAAATTAATTTGTGGCAAGTAATGCCTGTTCAACTTCTTTAGACATTGCGTATTTTTCCATAATAGCGTCTATACTCCCACCGTCTTTAATGTACTTTGCAGCCTTTACAAAATTCTGCGTATTAGCACTTAAAGTTGGTTTTCCTTTAACTTCTGATGTATCATGTGTATTTGTTGCATCAGAATCTTTGGTGTCATCTAATAAGAATAGATTACCAATTGCGTATTTCTTTGCATAAGAAGATGCAGCTCCTGTTCTTTGAGGATGTTGCATACCTTTTGCATTAAAATCGATTACAGCTTGTGCAGATGATTCTATCTGCATATTTGGTTCCTCACAATCTATCAACTTTGCAGTTGCTTCAATGTAAGGCATATCTCCTACGATTTTTAATTCATCGTGCATCTTTAAAATACATTTATATTTTAATAGATGTGGTTTAAGTGCTTCAAGACAATCTTCAGCACTTCTATACTTATAGCCACCAAATTTATTCATTTGATTCTTTGGTGCTTTAAGTTCAGTCGTAATTTTAAGTAATTTTTCTGATAAGTTCATAATAAATGTTTTTGTAAATATATATAAAAATTATGAATATAACCAAATAGCTGGTTTTTTTTGGTCATCATTATCTACGTGAATAAATGTAGATGCAATGCCAAACCTCTGAAAACCTACCATTGATAATGCTTCAATAATCTTTAATCTTTTTCCTGTATGTGTACAGTGAATGTCCGCAGCTCTGCCAATTAAATGACTGCTGGTAGAAACACCACCCACTTTAGCATTATGAGCTGGTGTTCTATAACCTGAATTAATTTTAAATTGAACCCCTGCGATATCTCTTGCTTCGTCTAAACATTCAAGAAATTCACGGTCCATATATTTCTCTCCACTTCCTGGAGCATCAGGTGAATCAAATTCTTCGAAAGTAAAATATTTTAATTCCATATTGTAAATTTATAAAATAATTTTATATTTGCAATGAGTAGCTGTAAATCTACTATAAAAATTACTAAACTTCAATAGGAATATTGTTGGAACAGATAAAATAATTATTTTCTTTTTTTAGGGGGGCTTTTTTCTTTTCTTTCTTTTTGGTTACTTTTTCTTTCTTTTCTTTTTAAATAACCTATTTATATAATCTTTTAGTGTTATATTTTTTTTTCTTTTAACCCCTTTAGCTTGTCTGTATCCATTTATAAAATATCTCTTAATTACTTTTTCTAATTTCATTTTCTTTTACCTTGTCCACGATATTTCTTTTTATATCCACTTTGACCTTTAGATGCGTTTTTAGAATGTACTCCAGGTCTTCTTTTTTTAGGTTTAAATATATATGTTGATACAGCTTTAGGCATTATCTACATATACAAATCTCACAATTACACATATTATTTTGCTTTATCTTTAAACTTCTCAAATGTTCTCATACCACCAAGTCCTAACATACCAATTAATACTGTCATTAAATGTTCCATCTGTAGAGCTGGAGGTACTTGTTCAGGTCCTATAAACCATACAAGTAAATCTCTTAATATAAAGTTATAGGCAAGTGCAAACCCACAAACCCATCCAATAAAAGGTCTCCAACCAGCAACGAATATCGTTCTATGTTGAGCTTCTATTTTATTAATCTCTGCTTGTAGTTCAATTAGCTTCTGTGGGTCTATTTCTTTTCCTTTAAGCAGTTCTCTAATTTCTAACCCTAAACCACTTATATCATCTTTTTTAGATAAACCCAGTATGTTTAATAATGCTCTTAACATTATAGTCCTTGTTTGAATAATAACTTCTTAATAATGTTATTCCAACTGGTTTTAAACCAATTGTTAAATGTTCTGAATTGATGAGCTAACCACTCAAATAATTTTACCATAATTTTATTTTTTAATTAATTCTAATTCTTTAACTTTTAATTTTAATGCATCTATATCAGTTATTCCTTTTGTTTGATATTTTTCTAAATACATTAATCTCATATTTTGTTCTGCATCATCAGGTAAAGCACCTAATTCACCTCTCGGCCATTTAATTCTAAACTCGCTGTTCATTTCAACTTCAGCCTCCATTCTCAACATAGTAATTTCCATTTGCTGAATTTGAGCTATTAAAGTAAAATAAACACCTGCTAAAGATAAAAGTCCAAAACAAATAGCAACTATTGTTTTAATATCTACATTAAATTGAGTTGATTCTGTGAGTGATGTAGATTCATTTGCCATTTCTTAATAGTTGATATATTTTAATGATTGTATAAACCAACGTTGCTATAATTAGTAGTCCTTGTAGAGCTTCATTAATTTCTGCTATTGTTATTATGTAAACATAGACTCCAAGTAAAGTAGGCTCAAATCCATTCATTTTATTATTTTTTAAATCATTAATTTATTTTAAGGTGCTTCTGCAA
>Ga0194023_1000013_pt1 | contig 30988 bp, 33 predicted proteins | sample IW6Sep16_MG_FD_140348 | JGI IMG/M metagenome (GOLD analysis project Ga0194023, IMG submission 140348) | Freshwater microbial communities from the Broadkill River, Lewes, Delaware, United States - IW6Sep16_MG | ecosystem: Environmental > Aquatic > Freshwater > River | place: USA: Delaware...
CCATCCTCTATCCAACTTAGTGAAACGTGGTCTGGATCCGGTATGTAAATGTCTTTTATGTAGTAATCAGGTATTATGCCTCTATGCTTCAGGTAAAACCCAAGCATACGCTGCTCTGCATTGACCATTAAGACATTTTTATTATACACGCCATGGTAATCATTGGTACGCATGAATTTCATTGCCATAGAAGCATAATTACGTCTTAGTTCTCTGTTTGGCCAGTACACCAGTGCACAATTCATAGCATAGGTCTCGTTGTCTGTAGGTATAGGAGATTCCCAACGATCCCAAAGGTCAGGGTACACCGCTTCACTTGGAAATTCTCTGTGAAATACATAGACATTTGTTTCGTCTATAGGGGTTTTAGGTGGTGTAAGCAGTAAATCGGTGTCAATAAATGCACATTGGTCATCTTGAACCTGTAACATACCTAATAATTTGGCTGCTGCAAAGTAAATGTCTGGGTCTATACCTTTTAACATCGAGTTATCAAACACATCGATCTCGTCGTATAGTTCGTCTACACCTATGCTTTTAAAATATTCAAGGGTTTTAGCATCACAAAGTAGTTTTATAGGTCCGAATCCCTCTTTCCACATAACTGCTGACAGTACTTGCAGCAGCACTTCCCAACTTTCCCACTTGGATGTTCTTGGTGGATCCCAAACTACATGATAGCCTATCATTTTAGGGCTTCTATTACTTTATCTTTGTAATGCTTATAGAAATTGGTGCGTGACATACCTAAGCTGTCGTAGATTTGCTTATAGGTTTTACCTTCCCGTCTCATTTCTATAGCTTGTTCCAAGGATGGATCCCCGAATTTGGTAACGGCTTCGCCAATCTTTTCTTTGGTTTCTTCTGTAAGTTCTAGATGAAGTCCAGGTGTACCTAAACCACCATCGGTCATGTTGGTCAGTTTATTGTCCAACCTCATTTTAGCAATCCAATACTGTCTGCGTTGTGCAGCATGAGCTTCTTCTTTATAACCAGTGACCTCTAGTTCTGTACATCTTGGTCTTAAATTGTTGTCTAAAAGCTCCCGGATCCATTTGTTCTTCTCAGATTCTGGACTGTGCTTTTGTTCTGTAGCTTCTTGTATGTGTCTACGGATTCTTTTCTGAATTGGCTCTGTGGTCATACCTACATATCCGATCTCCTCATTGCGTGGATCGTGTAGGTAATAGAACGTGTATGTTGTTCTTGCCATAATTAATGTTTTGATTTATAGTATGTATCTGACTAACAATTTCGTTTTTTAGGGGACCTGAAATTTTCGAAAACGAATTTGATATATAATATGCCTGGCGGAGATTGTCACCCTATTTGTTGATTTTTGCATTATTATCTTTCCTCCGTCAGGTTTTTTTATGAAGTTTGTAGAGAATCCCTCCCATATATTCGAATGCACTGTACCTCCACCTCCGGAGGAATTTACTTACTACAGACATCCCATCTATCCTTTATATTGTAATGATCTTGGGATACTGTTTTTAGATAACGATAAATGGGAAATATCTTTTACTACAAAGGGCACAGTAAACGTATCTAAGCTGTACGACTACGATACCCCACAGGAAGAGTTTATGAAACTGTTCGATGCAACTAGAACTGTTGGTGGTTCTAAGGCTATTAGCTTAGGACCGAAAGAAAGAATAGTGTACGAATGCTACACCAAGAGAATGGCCAATAATGAACATATAAACTACTTTAACCATAATCCCTGGGATCTACGACAAAATAACCTATTCACTACACATGAGGTTCCTTCGGCTTACCCATTTAGACACGAGTGGAAAAAGGATCGTTTGGCATTTTTGGATGCAAGTGCCAAAGAGATAAATAAGAGAATACTAAGAATTAATGACATGGGGTATAATCCATATACTTATTTGAATTTTATACTTAGACTACCCAACCTTGTTATTACACACTGGAAAAAACATAAGGAGAAATTTGGACTTCAACCAGGAATACTCGATCATTGGGGAAATATGTAATAACATTTGTAAAGACAAAGATCTAGTTGGTGATTTAACACAAGAAGTAGCCTTAATCTGGTGTGAACTAGATCCCAATAAAAAGAACGTTATACATAATTCCAATTCCTTTACGTGGTGGGTTGCTCGCACTACAAAGAATCTTTGGTCATCATCCTCGTCACCGTTCTATTCAAAGTATCGCAAGGTAAAAACCCAACAGTACCAAAGCTATAACACCCCAGATCCAGATCAATACGATTACCAAGCAGATGAACAGTTTGAACTCATGATGAAGTATGTGGATAGGCTGTTTCCTTCAGAATACAATATCATACATTCTTACTACTTTAAAGGAATGACCATCATGGACATAGTGCAAAGATTTGATGTAGACAAGAATTTTGTATGGAATACTATAAAACGTGTTGGTAGATCTTTAAAACGAAAAGTACAATGGGAATTGCAAGGTTGGAACGAAACACAACTATTGGAAATGGTCATAGACTATGTGGGTAAAAAAAGGTTAAAGATTGAGGAACGCCAGATTGTGTTGGATGTGTACAATGTGCTACACGATGGTAATTTCAATAACGTGTACGATAAAGAAAGAATATTACAAATGCTGGGTAAGTTGGTGATTCGCCTTAAGTTATGAGAAACTCCTAGCCTCCGTTGATATATAAATTAAGAACTTAGGCGACTTTTTTCCATTATTGTTATTTGATTTCGACTCTACTATTTACTGAAGCCTAAGTTCGCATATGTGTCTTCTTAGCACAACCCTAAGTCCCCGGTTACAGCCATTACTGGGGACTTTTTTTGTCCGGACATTAAAAGGTCACGAATTTTGGAAACAAAAGTTCATATATAGATTATAACAATAAAGGTCAATGGCTATTACCGACCTTATAAGAAGACAATATGAAACTATCCCAAATAGATTCTTACTTAAAAGCCCTCGATGAAATCTTCGAGGCTACTTCCTATAAGGTTCAGTGTCGCTTGATTGACCAACTAATAAAATCAAGTAAATATGGAAAACCTAAAAATTTGGGAACTAAGAAAAATGCTGGACGATAAGTTCTATGAAGACTTTAGCAAGCATGAAAGTTTAACAGAATTAAGTAGATGGAGAAATCCAGATCTTAATCGCATACGTAAATTAACCAGAGCTGACATCAGAAAAATCCTTGGTGACAAAAGATTTGAAATGTCAGGATACGAAGGTTATACAGGGGATTGTACTGTACACAACCAAAAGGTATTAAATGTCTTTGCCAAGTTCGGTATTTACGATTATACAGAGTATTTGTTTTTGGATTTTTATAAAGGTAGTCCAACACTGTACTACAGATATTGGAGAGAAAAAGAACATAGAGTAAACATGGACTGGGGAGGTTTAACTACCTCTGAAATTGTACTGGAAATTCTAAACCTCACAGTATATTCAGGCAGACAAACTAGAAGAAGAGGTTAATAATGAATAAAAGAAGTAATTTAAATGCAAGATTTTCCTACTTCTATGAGGTAGGAAAATCTAAAAAACAAAAACCAGATAAAGAGGTAACCCTTAGAGATATTGCTGATGTGGTAGTTAAAGGTTCTTTGGAAGGTAAAACACTTCTTTATAGGGATGCGCTAAAAGCATTTGGCAAGGATCATAAAACTAGCAAGGGCTTAAAGAAAAAGCTACCTATGTTTAAGGTGTTTGGGCTTTTTACAGGTCTAAACAAATCTGATTATGTTGAAGGTACATTTTCTGGAATGTGTCCGTTTGATATAGATGTACAAGACAATAAGTCGTTGACTAAAGAACAGTGGGATGATTTATATGTGACTATATGTTCCTCTCCCTATGTTGTGATGTGCATGCGCAGTCCATCTAATGGATTGAAAGGTCTAATTGCTGTAGACTTGGAGCATGAATCAGCAAAGAAAACAGAGGACATTATAAAACAATCCGTGTACCCTGTGTTTTCTCAACTGTGGAGTGTTAAGTTGGATGCAGGACAAGCAATATTCCATATGGGTATGTTTCTAGCACACGACCCTGAGGCACATTTTGCTGTGGAATCTATACCGTTCGTGCCTGATCAAAGCATTATACCAGAAACACTTGGTAACAACGAGTATTCTGCAGAAAATCACGCTATGAAACGTTTTCACAGCATCGTTAACCAATTAAAGTCTTTGGAAAATGGTCAGGTGTTTCCTATGACACAAAGTCTTACACCACAGATTGCTAAGATGGTTAAAGGTGGTGCTATTAAATTGCCCAAAGATGTGGTAAAAGAAAGCTTAGTGTCTGCTATTATACAAGCACCTGGTTGTTCAGATCCTAAAAAGGCAAGAAAGGATTTGGAAAGCATGTTCGACGTGGCATATCGTGATTACGATCCTATTACTTTGGATAATGTGCAGTCAGATGAGTTTTTAAAATGGCTGGCATTTCAAATTCGCGTTAATGCTTGGTCTGAAACCCTGCCTTATGTCATGGTGGGTAACGATTACTTTGAAAAGGTAAATGGTGAATTGCTGTATAGAAAAAAAGAAACCATTAGTACTAAACATCCTGGGGTTAAAGGTCTTTTCCAAGACATACCAAAATACACCTCATTTGTATTTGAACCAGATTTTCTTAAACCACAGCAGTACATTAATATAGGTGAAGGTACCTATTGGAATACATTTAAACCTTTAGATCATCAGCCCGCTGAAGGTAAGTATGAAACCACCATGAAATTGATTAACCATTTGTTTGGCGCATGGGATAGGGAAAGAGATCAGGTAGATCTTTTTTTAGATTGGTTTCAAGAACTCTTGACCAATCCTAAACAGAAATTAATTGTACCCATTCTAGTTTCTGCCAGTCATGGTTCTGGTAAGTCTATGTTACTTGAGTGGCTACAAGAAGTACTTGGTAAATCTGCAGCACCTATCAACCCAGAAGATCTTGGTGCACAATTCAATTTGTTTATTAGTGATAAGATACTGTTGCATATGGATGAAATGCCATCTACCAACAGAGATAAACACTTTTATGCTATAGTTAAGCGTGTGACCACTTTGGCAAAAATGAAGGTGAATCCTAAAAACCAAAACGAATACATGGTAGATTTTCACGGTCACCTTATAGCAACATCTAATGAATTGGATGATGTGATGAACATACAAAAAGATGACCGCCGTATTTGGATACGAGAAGTACCTCCATTTCCAGAACACCAGGTAGATCCAGATTTCAAAAAGAAGCTTATAGCAGAAATCCCTGCCTTCCTGGACTACATACTGAAGCGTAAAGCTGTACATCCTAGAGTCGGGGGCCTTAGATTTGCTCGCGATGTGTTCCGTACCCATAGGTTAGATAGTGTCAAGGAAAGATCAAAAGGTGCGCTTTACCATCACATCAAAGAACACTATCAAGGTATCTTTGAGACCGAGTGGGGCGGCGATTTTATGATTGTGCAAAAGAATGAGGTTAAGGAAATGCTTACAGATACCTATAAAAGATCCTGGACAACCATAGACATTGAAAAGGTTTTTGAGGACCATTTTGGGGCAACTTACCAGACACATAGGGTAGAAGGTAACCGGAAAAGCAAAAAGGGTTGGAAGATTACCAGAGAAAACGTAGGTGCCGATCCCGTGGAGGTACAAGGACAAAAAGGTTACGAAATCAACTCACCAAATTTGCTAAAACTTTGATTATGAGCGGTTTAGGATACGTAACCTTTTTTCGTAACCTTTTTGGTTACGCAGACTTGGTAGGAAATACACTAATTACACTACTAAAAAGAGTAAAACAGGAATATACTCTTATTTTTTTTGGTTACAAGGTTACAAATAAAGAATATACTATAAAACTGTACCATACGATATCGTAAGAGCAGTTTTTTCCGTAACCAAAAAAAGGTTACAAAAAGGTTACAAAGGTTACAAACATGAAAGAGAAAATATTAGCATTTCTGATTGTGAAATCAGTTAACAACAAGAACATCCCAGTGGACATCGCACAATGGGCTTTGGAACTTAAGATCAACCCAATGGACTTAAGACTTATGCTTAATCACCTACAGATTGTAGGAGAGTTAAAGCAATGGGAAGAAGAAGGTGTACAATACGTAAACATGTTTGCATGAGACAGAATAAACAACTTAGCTTACCGGAGAAGGCAAGACTCATAGATCTGGATCTGGTTAACGAACTTTATAAGTGGGCAGAAGATAACGGTATTGAGATCCTTTCTGAGGAAGTTTACTTTATCCTATGCATGGATGAATTTCGTGTCGTTTATTCAAGGGCCTCCGAACGATTACAATGTTATTACGTGGGATATGGACATGACACTGTGGAGCGTAGCTTGTTTGACTTCGAAGACTTAGATGAAATCTTAGCATGGATAGAGCATTCCAAGGGCATGGAACTTAAGTACACCGAAGTCATTCACAGAGTACAAAGCGAATTGATGGGTCACAAAGCTTCAGACTACGAAAAGAGATGGAACGAACGTCTGAGATATTACCTAAATAAGAAATAATTTTAGAAAAAATATCTATTGTAAAGAACAACAAAACAATATGCCATTTAAACCAGGACAATCAGGGAATCCAAAGGGTAGACCACCTGGGGTTGGCAATGCCACCTCGGAGTCGATCAAAGCTACCTTTGCTGCTCTGTTAGCAGGGCACGAAGACAAACTTCAGGATGCTCTTCAGAAAGTCTACGACCGAAGCCCGGCCGAGTTTCTTAAGTATTGGATTGAGATCTCGACCAGATTCGTACCTCAGGTTTCTCGCAAAGAGATCACCGGGAAAGACGGGCAGGACTTTAACCCGATTAACATAGTTCTACCCGAAAATAAAAACAACAAATCATGACACAAGAACAAACCCTCGGAATCATCAGACACTTCCTGTCTGGACTCGGCTCTATCGCCATCTACAAAGGTTGGATCGATGAATCTACTATGCTTGAACTGCTTGGTGGTATTATGACTATCACTTCTATAGTTTGGTCATTTTGGAATAAGAAGAAGGACGAGTAATATATGGATAGGCAGTTTAAGTTTTTGGATGCCTATGCCCCGGTCTTCTACGAGGATAAGACTTATTGGATTATCTCAGGTGGCCGTGCTTCCGGTAAGTCCACTAACATAGCTGCTTATTTTGTAATGAAGCTCATGGGGGATGATTACTTTCGCGGGGTGATCGCGAGGTATACCCAACGTGCACTAACAACTTCGATCTACCGAGACATTATAGACCTCATCACAGACTGGGGATTAACCTCATACCTCGAGGTTAAGGGCGACGAGATTAAGAACACCCGCAATGACAACATGATTATTACCCACTCCATGAAGCTCCAGGAAGGAACCATGACCGCGAGGGGTAAGGGTCTAGCTCGGGTGTCCCACCTACTCGTAGACGAGGCAACCGAGTTACCGAGCGAACAGGAGTACATTAAACTTATTGACTCCTTCCGTACCAAAGGGATCGAACGCAAGATCTTCCTCTTGTTTAACCCAACTTCTAAGACACACTGGATATTCCGTAGGTTCTATACCCCAGACGGACAGCCACACCCAAAATGGGGTATGGACCACGGATTTATCCACACCACATACTTCGATAACTACGACAACTTAGATCCTAAGAAAATGGACGAATGGGAACGTGCTAAGTATGATGACCCAGAATACTATACCCACCACATCTTAGGTCAATGGTCCGACATCGGAGAGGGACAGGTGTACAAGAACTGGAAGTTCGATTGGCAACCAGACCCAGAAGCCGAAATTATCTATGGGGTCGACTTCGGCTTCGCCTCGGACCCTTGTGCAGTTATAGAGGTTCGCAAAAGAGGCAAACGTCTTTGGCTCCAAGAGTTAACCTACGCCTCGGGGTTAACCAACACGGACTTAGCCCAGATCCTCGAGGATAAGGGTGTACCAAAGACAGCAACGATATACGCTGACTCTGCGGAGCCCAAGTCAATCGAAGAATTAAAACGACTAGGATACAGAAACATAAGATCGGCAACTAAAGGACCGGATTCGATTAGGGCCGGCATCAATAAGGTCAGAGAGTTCGAGGTACACGTAAACCCAGAATCTAAGAACCTCATCGAGGAGTACCAGTTTTACTCGTACAAACAAGGGACTGACAAACCACTCGACGATCACAATCACTTACTCGATGCACTCCGTTACGCACTCAGTAAGCATAGATCGGGTCCTGTAATTGCAGTGCCCACAATGACAAGATATTAATGGGAAAGAATAGAAAAGCACACCGTAAGAAAGTCAGGGCTAGGAATGCCCAAAAGAAAGCACAGCAGAACAAGGTGCTTAAGTACATTAAAGACCAAGGCATGACACCACAAGAAATGTTAGCCAAGATCCAACGGGGTGAGGTTAAGATTTCTGATGATCAGGTTTTCGGACCGAAGGAGACTGTTCTTCAATCTCCTCAGCATACCACGACTTTAACCCAAAGCGGTCCGGTAGGTCCATCAATCGAGATGGACGACACTCGGATAAAATATGTGACTCCTTATTCGCAGGCAGGGGAAACTCAGACCACGAACCCTCGGGATACACAATAATCAGACTATCAAAGTTAAGACCCGAATGCACCCTGATCTGCCACACGGTTCTTAACACCGAAGCAGGCAAGGGTAAGTGTTTCGGTTCACCCCACATCTGCCTCGCCCTTTCAAAGTCCTCCAACGAGATGGTTAGTTTCATACTTTAATAGGATTCTGGAAATCAATTTTAGCTGCTGCATCTGCTGGGATATCTCCACGGTAATACCAATCGTAAATAAGGGATACTGAACCCATGTTAACCAAGTAGTGTGCAACCGGACAACCTAAGCGGTTAGCCTTTTCGTAGATACCATGGGATTGCTCAGCCCATTTAAGTGGACAGTTAATAATGTCGTCTTCCCAATCGTCGTTGAATTGTGCTAAGAACCCAACCAAAACCCAGTGGGCTTCTGTAGCCAGGGTTTTCCAATTTTCGTAGGTGTAAGTCTTGTTTACAAAGTCACGATCTTCTTGTTCTAAGCGACTAAAGGCAGATCCGTTTTTTACCAGCCATTTGTAATTGTTAACATCGTCGCGATTAAGCTTAATGCGGTCGTAATAATTTTTTGTTGTACTCATACTATTATTTGTTAATGATAGTGCTAATATAAGGACCCCCGACGACCTAAAAAAATGAAATTTAAAAAAAGATACATAGTATAACTACAAATACAATCTATGGTTTATAACTGGAACAAACTTACTGTCGAACAATATTCCCGAATGGTCACTTTGGGCGAGCAGCCCACGACTGACCAGGTAATCTGGGCACTTACAGGGAAAAACAAAAACGATATAAAGCTGCACGAGGTTAAGTCTATGCACATCGGAGACCTTACCCCAAAGCTAGATCCCTTCTTTACTAAGTTCTTTACTCTCGATGGTGTACTCTATGGGTTCCAAGATATGAACGATCTTTCCTTTGGTCTGTTTGCCGACCTTACCGAAGAGGGCAAGAATGTCCAAGAGAACTTAGCCACCATGGTGTCTTATCTGTACCGCCCTGTAACTAAGATGAACAGATGGAACAGATTTAAACTAAGAGTTATGGAAGCCATTGCCAAAAGGACCACAACAGTCTGGGCATTAAAGATGGTGTACAAGCTTTTAGATTCTATAAAGTTCGAGATCGAAGAGTACGATCCTGTTAAATGTGACATGCGCTATAAGGCCATAAAAAAAGCACCCGCCTCGGCAGCACATAATGTCGCTAGTTTTTTTTTGATTTTATCAAAGGAATTGCAGACAAATTCCCGCAGATCTATGGTGATGATGCTAAAGGAAACAGTGAAGACGATGAGGACTCAAGCTACCTTGATCAGGGACAAGCAAGAGCAGACTTAAGTGGCTGGGGATGGTTCCCTATAGTCTGGCGTATCTCCGGAGAGAACGCTGCAAACCTTGATAATGTAATGCGCCAAAATTATCTTACCATACTTACCACCATTGCTTACTTAACTGACAAAGCTAAGCAAGAAGAATTAGAAGCCGCTAGGATAAGGAAGGGACGTTAGAAAAATAATCTGTTTTCATATTTACTTATATGCCAGTAACTACACAACTACAATTAGTCGACAGACTTAGGGATACAGCATCGGCTCACAAAATGGTTAGCGATGTACGCTATGGGTTCTTAACCGACATAGATGACATGCCGGATTTTACCCCTCCGACAGTCTATATTATACCTTCTCAGGTTAACGTACCCAGGGATGGGATCTTTGCTTACCAGTTCCAATTGGTGTGCTTCGATATGCTTCTCCCAGATAAGTCCAACTTCGATGATGTAATCTCGGACTGTACTGGTATTCTGATTGACATATACACTAAGCTTTTGTACATAGACGGAAACGATTCTTGGTCTCCCCAAACAGGTACACTTATACTACCTTTCCAGGAGAGGTTTAAAGACTACTGTGCAGGAGCAACAATGACACTAACAATAAACATCTTCCAAGATAACTGTACGCCCAATCTACCTTTTAATTAATGCAAGTAGAATTAGATCCATATGAATTCCAGAACCTACTAACGGTTATAGCCCAGGAGGAACTAAACAAATCGGGAATCAAGCAACAGACTGGTTCCCTTTTCCGTTCTTGTCAGGTAACTGTAGAGGGCACGGCAGAAGAACCAGTTTACGTGCTGGAATTCAACGACTATGGACTTTTCTTAGATGCTGGTGTACAAGGAACACTAAGTGGTAGAACAGGGGCTGGTTATGACGGACAGTCTTACAGATACTCGGGTCAGTTTAAGATGATCGGAGGTAACCTACCCTATGGAGCCAGGGTAAACATATACAAGTTTGGTATCGAACCCAGACCTTGGGTACAAAATGCTATAGATGCAATAACAGATGCAGCTGCAGCAGGCTTCGAACAACAGTTAACTCCACAGATCGAAGAGGTTATTGTAAGAACAATAGAAAGCGTAAACAAATAACATGGCATACACGACTACAGAACCAGGCAACGAGTATTTACCATCTGAAAACATAGCATGGTTTTCCGCAGACTCGACAGACAAGAACGAAGACTCTTTTGTCTATCGTTACCGCCTGCAGATCACAGACACCGACACAGCCTTTACTACGGGCACCACAGGTTCGGATGTTATTGGTACATTCCGTGTACCACCAAGACCTGTAACAGGTTTAGGTTACTTTTCACCCAATGCTGTGGCCAAGACCTATGTCACCACACCGCTAGAATACCCCACCGATGCTGGAACTACAGGAGCGGGAGTTAAGAAATTCCGTATAGTATATGGACAAGAATACGTAACCACCTCTGGTGCAACCGGCATGGATAGCGCAACCGGTGGAACCCATTACCTCTGGAACTCGATCCTGCTCGACGAGGATTACCCAACTTACAACCAAGACAGCTACATACTGCAACCGGGGTTAACCGGGGTTAACTTTCTAACCGATGGACCTAACACAAGATGCACACTTACCAACGACCTGCTTTACACAGTGGTTGGAGCATCCGCTGGTTTTATCAGAGACAAAGACGATCTTATCCAACCCACAAGTGCCCAGAACTACCAAACTCCATCCAACTACACTAATTACTGGCAAGAAATTGTAGGTGTGGGCACAACGGGTTCTGGTTGGCAGACTATAGGTGGTAATGGTATTAGACCAGATTATACCGTAATTGGCACTGGTGAATATTCACACTACGTTACTACTAACACACCAATTGGACCAGTATACCAAGGTGCTGTTATTAATGTTTCATTGTCTACCTCAACTGGATGGGCTGGTGCTGCCACTACTAACGAAATGTGGCTAATGGGTTTAAACCCAGGAGATACCGAACCCCAACCAATTGTAGTAATGTCAGAATCAAACAATGGTGGTTTTATTCAATACACAGTAACTGATTATGTCGCAACCCAAGATTGGGATTACATTGGTTTTGTTTGGAAGAATGTCGGGGAGTCTTCAGCCCCTATTATTAGGCAAGTAGACACTTGGAATATAGATGGTAGATCTGCCTATTGGAATGTCTTACCAACAGGTGCAACTGCTTCGACCCAATATCCTATCGCAGCCAATTCAGACCAAGTTCGTTTTGCTTACCTCAACGTGGGAACTGCAGGGGCTGGAGTTACTGGAGGCTTCTCAGTGTATGTGACTGATGCCAACGGAAACACACTAACAGAAACCATTGCATATTCAGAAGACAATTGCGATGCTTGTTCCAATTGCGATAAGGTAACACTAACTTGGCTTAACTCTCTCGGCGGATACGACGCCTACGAGTTCAATTGCCTCTCAGGTAAACAACTGGATGTGCAAAGAGTCATTGGGGATCGAACTTTAACCCCGGGGTATACTAAAGGGCAACGTGGTAGGCTAAACACTGCAAATGTGGCTACCAGAAGCAAAGTGGTAAACACCAACTATGAAACAGATGCTATAATTACTTGGCTAGAATCCATGTTTATGTCTCCCGATGTTTACGAGGTACAGTCAGATGGTACGTTTATACCTGTAATTATAGATACTACCTCTTACTCGCAGTATGTAACCCAAGACAAGCTAAAAATTGCAGAGTTCCAATACTCGTTAGCATATAACAGAAAATCGCAGATCCTATAATGATAGAACTGTTACTTACTAAAAAGACCAATGTCTATAACTACTTCACATCTGGATCTGGAGTTTCCCAGATTGGATCTTTAATACGTACAGATGATGAGCGTGGTTATACATTAGATCTTTTTGAAAACGAAAGCATTCCGATCTCTTACCAGATTGCAGATGTAAAAGAAGCTTCGGTTAAGAAATCTCCTTTTAGTAAAAATTTCTTGCTTCCTGGTACCAAGCGTAACTCTATAGCTTTCGACTACGCTTACATGGTGTCTACTGATGTACCATTCAAGACCTACAACGGTGAAATAGTAAATGGCAACGAATGGCACCTACCCATACAAGAAGCACAGCTTTATGTCGATGGTATCTTAGCATTTACCGGACAACTAGAACTTACGAAAGCAATTATAGGTAATGGTGAGGTTAACTCCTTTGAGGTTAACTTCTTGGCAACCCAGATTAACATATTTGACGAGTTGGAAGAAAAGAACATGAGGGATCTTGCACTGTTCTCCAGCTTTATTACAAACGGTCAAGAGGTTTATGATTGTTTTAATGCACTGGATGCAGATGATACCTTTACCATCAACGGCACCTCATATTCTGGTTTTACTCTTGCATATCCCGACTGGGGATTCAAGGCAGCAGAAAGTGGCGCACAATATGACGACGGAGTGCAAGTCTATGCTACCACAGGAAAGACAAAGATATTCACAAATAGCGCCACCCCTCCTACAGACGAGAACGATATAGGTCTGATTGTGGGATACAACTTTACGTTCTATGCCTTCTTAAAGTATTTGGTCGACAACATCTTTGACGGACTGGACTTTAATTATGAATCTGCCTTTTTCGAGTCTGAGGATTTTAAGAAATTAATTCTGTTGTGTTATGACTCTTCAGAAATACCAAGTAACACCAACCTAAAGATATTTGGTTCCAATCCTACTTCTACCACTTACTACGACGATCAGATCCCTGCTTATACACCATCTCCACCATCACCAATAACCCACTGGGTGAACAACCTTAGTGGAGAAGGTGCTGTTCCATCTGCTTCTCCTTTTAATGCAGACGAGGGTTTACGTGATCCTTTTGGGATATGGGATGCAGATTCTGGTATTCTTAAGTTTACCAGAACAGGTAACTACACTATACAGTTAAAAGCTGTAGTTGATATTCGATTTGGCTGGGACATGCTTTATAATTCTCAAGGTGCATTTTGTCCTGGTGGTACACCAAATGCAAACGTGTATGACTGGGTAAACGATCCACTCTTAGGTCCACTCTCCAGAATATACTGGTACAACCAAGGTAGAAATATTACTTATTCTCGAGATATTTCGGGTTTGTCAATGACTACAACTTCCATTGCAACCCCTAGCACTTACACGAAAGCTGGTGGTACACACTACCAATGGGAATCGTCACACGATCTATACACTACACCGCTAACATTTAATTTTAATGCACAAGCAGGGGATGAGTGGAAATTGTACATGACCACAGACTCCAGCAGTTACACTTCAGCAACTGTAGCATTTGGTTGTTCTACGTTTACTCTTGGAGAACGCAAATACCAGGCAGCTATAGATGTAATGGCTGTAGACATAACTCCAATGTACCCAAACTGGAACCAAACCATTCCAGATATTACCCAAAAAGATTTTATGGTTGCTTTGATTAAGCACTTTAACCTGTACTCAGAGATCACACCAAACTCAAGGATTATTACCATGGAGCCGAGGGACATATTCTACAACCAGGGTAATGTACAAGACTGGACTAACAAGATTGATATAGCTTCTGTCAGGGAAATACAAAGATCCGATCCACCTTTAGCAGTGCTTGCCCGTATGAAGGCAACGGATAACTCAGAAGATGTAAAGATCCAAGACATCACCAGCGACAAACTGGAATACGGATCCCTAAAGGTATTCTTAGATAACGGTAAAGAGGCAGAACAAACCGTACAGTCAGAATTCGGTTCCCTTACACCACTTTCCATGAACCACTTGCAGACCACGGGTTCTGCCTCTAAGTTGGTGCAGACCCAAGAAACCTATGATGGCACTGAGTACACTTGGAACGTACCAAACCCAGCGCTATACGCTGTTAATGACGATGGTGTTAAAGAACTAGTGGAACAATCTGACATGTTCTTGGGATACAGACCAAACTTGGTTAAGCCACGATCTAAGTATACTACAGAACAACTCCAGTACCCACACTACTTTTGTGCAGGTGCTACGGGATTTACAGATTCTTTAGTTACAGCAACTGGCTCGCCACGATGCGATCATCTTTGGTCTATATCTTCTATTGGGTCAACCGGAACTGATGTAAATATGAGGGAGACCAGAACCTCCTGGCTGTCTGGTGGGGACACACCTCCAGTGTACAATTACATCCAGACAAATTACGAACAGTATTATGAGAACTTTTACCTCAACTTGAACGACCAAAAAATACTGTCAGCCAATTTCAGATTACAACCTTCGGACATTGCTCGTTTCAGTTTCAGGAACCCCATATGGATTACGTTCCCAAATGGCGATGGCGATTATTTCATCGTTAACTCAATCCAATATGATCCAACAACAAATGGAACGAGCACGGTAGAACTCGTAACATTCAACAAAGAATTTTACAACTTTACTTACTCCTCAATTGGACCAGCAGGACCTCCGGGACCAGATACGCCTTCAGACGATGCAACTGACGAGGTAGCACTACCACCTGATCAGGAACCCGGAGGTGAGTACCCTATAGGTCAGGAACCAGCACCTAGTGCTTAAGAAAAATACTAAAGAATACTATTTAAGAATATGGCAGCACAGGCTAACATTCAGATCAATATCGAAGATGCTTCGGTTAACGAACTTAACCAGGAGATAGCAAGACTCAACGAAGAGCTTGAAAATACCTCCAGATCTACAGAAGAAGGTCGGAAGAAAATTAAAGCCCTTGGTCAGGATATAAACAAACTACAAAGCGAAGTACAAGGTGTCGAACAGTCTTTTGCTGAAGTAGACATAGGTGCATTTGTAGGTGAGGTTGGTAAGGTTGCTGCTGGTCTGGGTGCTGCAGGTTTAGCCTTATCTTCGTTTGGTTCTGAAAACGAACAGGTAGCAGAGATCTTAGAAAAAACAAATGCAATCTTAGCTCTTGCAGCTACTGCAGAAGCCATCTATACTGTAACTCAAAAGGAATCTCAAATTGCTTTAGCTGCTAAGCAAGCAGGAACTTTGGCTGCTGCTGCAGCCCAAACAGCATATACAGCAGTTATTGGTACTTCTACAGGTGCACTAAAGCTTTTCAGATTGGCACTGGTTTCTACCGGTATTGGAGCCATTGTAGTAGCAGTGGGTTTACTTATTGCCAACTGGGATAAACTTACATCTGCGGTTACCAACTTTGTAGAAAAGTCAGAGGGTCTAACAAAACTCTTCGACTTTATACGCAACATTATCCCCGCGGTTACAGGTGCTATCAAGGCTTTCTTTACCCAGTTCACCGAGATTGCTGGTTCTGTAGGTAAGATCCTGAAAGGTATTTTCACATTGGATTTAGATGCTATAAAAGAAGGCGTTAGACAAGCAACCTCAATACTAAAAGAAGGTGCAGCAGCTGGTGTTAGAGAAGCAGAGCAAGCCAGAAGGGATGCACAAGAATTAGAAAACAGAAAGAACAGACAAGAACTCTTAGATTACGAAGCAGACAGACTGGCTATAGTTTCTGATAACGAGGAAGAAATATTTAGGGCTAAGCAGAAAGCAGCCCGTAACAGCCTTAGAGCAGCCCAACTCGAGTTTGGTAAAGAATCCGAAGAATATAGAAAGGCTTATTTAGATCTGCTTAAATTGCAAACAGACTTTAATAATAAGCAAGAAGAGGAAAGGAAAAAAGCAGCAGAAGAAAGACGTAACAAAAGAAAAGATGCTGCAAAAGCTTTAATTGAAGCAGAGAAAAATTTAGAAAAAACAAGGCTAAGTCTCTTTAACCTAAGTACACAAGAAAGACTAAATGCAATTGATGAAAACTTAAAAAATGAAATTAAATCTGTCAAGCGTTCGGGTAAATCAAGGGCACAAATTCAAGCAGACACAACCCGTTTAGAACTTCAAGCTGCTGCAGACAGAATTAAGATTTTCGAAGAAGAGCAAATTAAGAAGTTGGAAGTTGCCAAAGAAACCAACGATAAAATCTTGGCTGACTTATTAGAGCAAGCAAAATTGGCCCAAGACGTTGATGCAGTTGCAGACATAGAAGCCAAAATACAAGAGAGAAGAAATGCATTTGCACAATCTGTTGAAGATATAAAAACACAAACTACAGAAGCACTAAACGGTCTTACTATACTTGGTAAGGATCAGGAAAGATTGCTAAGTGAATCTTTGGCAAGGGTTGAAAATGTTAGTACCGAATTTAACACGACAGTTACTGAAGCAAACGAAGATGCATTTGACAATATTCTAGATACTGGTGTAGCAGCTGCACTCGATGCAACGGCAGACAGAGTAGAGCTAAGACTTAGAGACATAGAAGTTGAATATTCTGACACACAAAGAAAAATTTTAAATGAGACCCGTGACAGAGTATTTAAAGAACTTAAGTTAGAAGAATTAACCATAAAGGCAGAACAAAAAAGGGTTGCACAAAGAATAGCCGATATAAAGAAAGTACTGGATTTTTCTGAATTATCTTATGAAAAAAGAATTGAACTACAAAAGGAGTTAAATGCTTTACAAGAAGAAAGCGAAGATCTTGACGAACAATTAGCAGAAAATGCTAAAGCAACAGGTCAAGCACTGGAAGACTTTATTGGGGAAGATATTGCTGGTACACTTACAGCTTCTTTTGATTTATTAAATGCACAATTAGATCTTCTCAACGAAAGGATCAATGCTATTGGTGCAGAGTATGACAGAGCAGCTGCATCAACAGAAGCATATTACGAAAAGCAAATACAAGCAGCTGGTAATAATGCAGCAGAAATCGAAAGATTAGAAGAAGAAAAGAACAATAAACTTGCTAATCTTGAAGCACAAAGAAATGTTAAGGTAAGGGATTTACAGATCAAAGCAGCCAATACACAGTTTGCTTTAGCTATTGGACAGATCTCTGCACAAACTGCAGTTGCTATTATGCGTGCCCTTGCAGAACTGGGACCAATTGCAGGACCGGTAGCAGCAGGACTTATAGGTCTTACAGGTCTGACACAATTAGAAGCAGCAAGACAAGCAAGATCTGCAGCTATAGCAGGAGCAAATGCACTAACAGCTTCTGGTGGTACTTCTGTAGATCCAAACGCTGGAAGAACACAATTTGCAGAAGGTGGTTACGTATCTGGACCTGGTACTGGAACTTCAGATTCTATAAATGCTAGATTATCCAACGGGGAGTATGTTATCAACGCCAACTCAACTGCTCGTTACCTTCCATTATTAGAACAGATAAATAGTGCAGGACGTGGATTTGCAAACGGTGGTATGGCAACCAACGGTCCAGATCTAACAGATGTGTTAATGAGAATCGAAAAGAGACTTGCTACACCACCTAAGGCATACGTAGTATCCACAGAAATACAAAAAGGCTTAGACACCGACGAGTACTTGGAAAGAAGAGCCCAACTAACATAACCAAAAGAAATGTTTAATTCAGTTTACAAAATTATCGAACTACTCATCGACGAAGATGAGGAAGCAGTATTGGAATCCATCTCTCTGGTAGATAAGCCTGCCATTGAAAGGGATTTTATGTACTTCTCCAAAGAGAAGCCAAAGTATTATTTCGAGGACGACGAACAACGTATAGTCATTGGTCCCGTTATGGTCCCCGAGATGCGCATCCCAAGACAAGAGAATGGTGAGATGTACTATGTGTACTTCACTAAGGAAACCATTGCTAAAGCAGCAGAGTTATTCCTGAAACAGGATCGTGCATCCCAACAGAACACAGATCATAAGGACAACTTTACCAAAGACATCTACTTAATGGAGTCTTGGATCATAGAAGATGAGTATGACAAGTCTTACCGTAAGTATGGTTTCGAAGATCTACCAGTAGGCACTTGGATGTGCAAGATGAGGGTGATGGATGACAAAGTTTGGAACGAGGTTAAGGAAGGTAAGTACAAGGGCTTTTCAGTACAAGGTGACTTCTTGTTAGGGCAAGAAAAATACGAAAAGGCATTTGCTGCTTACAAGCGTAAGTACAAAGATGTACGCAAGAAGTGGAAGAAGCTATATCAAGGTTTATCCAACGAAGAAAAACTACAACTGGACCAAATACTGTTTTTGGTAGAGCTAAACGAAATGGATTATTTCGAAACCCCAGAAATGGCAGTTAAGAGATCCCAAGAACTAGGACTCAAAGGAGAAATACATTCACACTACGACGACGAGCTAAAGGTACTTATTTATATGCCTGGCGCAACACACGAAGCGTATGAAGAAGCTATAGCAGAAGATGAAGTTGTAGAAGAAGAAATGAATTGGGATGTAGCTGGTTTACCAGAATACACCAAGCCAGGTGCAACGGGGGAAGCAATACAAAAACCTCTTTCCGAACTTGGTTTTGTTTCTGTAACACCAGGTGAAAGCAAAGACGACTATATCGGTCGCTGTATGTCATCCCTACAAGGTGAATACCCAGATGAAGACCAAAGGTATGCAGTGTGCATTACAGAATGGGAAGGCAGTGCACAAGATGTAGAATTTGCTTCTTACACTGTATTTGAAAAGCGTGTTATTGAAAACTTCTTAAGAGATATACGCCAACAATTCGGACTAAGATTTGCAGCTGTAGAGGACCTAAAGGTTGGTGATGCAGTAAGTTGGAAAACAGCAGACCAAAATCCACGTGGTAGAATCCGTGAGATTGTAAGAGAAGGATCTAAACGAGTACCCGGAAGAGATTTTGAAGTAAGCGGTACACCAGACAACCCTGGTTACATTATTGAAATCTACACTGAAAATGCTGAGGGTAACTGGACACCTTCCGGGGAATTTGTTGGACGTAAAGCTGACTCGATTCTGAAAAATGTGCAACTGTAAAAAACCTGCTACTACATATAACGGCAAATGGATTAAATTCCAAAACGAGTGGTATAAAGTGTATACCGAAGATCGCATACGAGGTATTTTAGGTTTTATCCGTGAGGGTAAGCTCGAATGGGTAAGACCTAGCAGAATCGAGGGGACAAGTGATACCCAGCCCTAAAAAGGGAAAAAAATCACTAAAACATATTTACCTAAACAAACACAAAAATAATTTAACAACCAGATGAACATTCTATCTAAAATTAAAGAGGTTCTAGCGTCTTACAAGTTTGAGTCGTTGGAATTGATGGACGGAGGAATGATTAAAACTGATACCGACGCTTTGGAAGTTGGATCAATGGTTCTTGTTGACACTCCTGATGGAGAGATGCCTGGCCCTGAAGGGGAGCATACTCTCAAGGACGGCAGAACTATTGTATTGGACGGAGAAGGTAAAGTATTGGAGATCAAAGAATCCGATGCACCTGTTGCAGAAGAAATGGACGAGGAAGCTGCAGAAGCAGTTGGTGACGTTAGAGAGGAAATCGTTGACGAGGCTAAAGAAGCTATTGACGAAGCTACCCCAGCAGACGTAACCCCTGAAGATGCACAAGCTATTGCTGAAGAAATTGTCTCTATTGTAGAAGACAAAGTTGCTGAAGCTACCGAGGAGATGAGAAAGAAAATGGACGAGATGTCTAGCATTCTTTTGGAAATGTCTAAATCACAAGAAGAATTTTCTAAGAACTTCGAAGAGTTCAAGAAGTCACCTTCTACAAAATCCATTTCTCAAACAGCATTTGCAGCTGAAGGTGCAGTAGATCTTATGTCTGCTCGTATCGAAGCCATCAAAGCTCTAAGAAATAACGCTTAAAAAAGAAAAAAATAATCATGAAAAAAAGTTTTGACTTTAACTACGTAGTTTCTGGATTGGCAGACTACACGAATCAGCAGTCGCTAGACTTAATCTCTAAGGCGATTTTGGCTGACCCTACAGCTAACTTTGTACAGGTAATGCCTGGTATCAAATCAGCTGAGGATATCCACACTATCGAATCAGCAATGAACGTACAAACTGGCTCTGCTGGTTTCGGTGCTTCTGGTTCTACCACACTTGGAAAAGTAACTCTTTCCGTAGACAAGTGTAAGGTTAATGAGATTTTAGACTCATACGCACTTGAGTCTAAATACACCCAGTTGGCTTTGAACCCAGGTTCAATCCTAACTGAAGTTCCATTCGAACAATATTTGAGTGAAGAAAAATCTAAGGCTCTTTCTAAAATCATCGCTAAGCAATACTGGCAAGGTGATACAGTTTCAGGTTCTGGCAACTTGGCTTTGGTTGACGGTCTTATGAAAGATCTTGCTGCTGACGCTACAAGAGTAGTTGCTGCTACTGGAGCATCAGATTGGAACTCTTCTAACATTATCGCTTCTGTACAAGAAATGATCGCAGCACAAGACGTAGACGTTGCAGACTCTGACTCAAGAGTAATGTTCATGTCTCCTGCTTACTACCAAATCTTGGTTGATGCACTATTCGCAGGTAACTACTTCCACGTAGCTCCTGATACCTTAGTTGGTGGCGAATTCGTATTCCCAGGTTCAAACGTAAGAATCGTAAGAACTTACGGTCTACAAGGATCTAGCTCAAACGCAGCAGCTGTGAGTTCAAACGATGGTGTTGCATTGGTAGATACCCGCTACATTTATTGGGGGACCGATCTCGTATCAGATTACTCTACATTCGAGATTTTCTACTCAAGAGATAACGATGAGGTAAGGTTCATATCCCGTTATAAGATGGGGGCCGCACACTTATTCGGTCTATATGCAGTAACAAACTTCTAATATAAGGAGTTAAACAACTTAGGTCCCCCGGTTAAACTGGGGGACCATTTAAAAAAATTAAAAACTATAAAACATGGCATGCTCTAATTTAACAACTGGTAGAAACGCTCAGGGGGCCTGTAAAATTATAGGGGGGGTCGAGGAAGTATTCTTCGCAAATTCCGATAATATTACAGCAGTTGGCGTTACTGGATCCGGTACTTCTGACGAAGCAATTAATTCGATGACGGCTGGTTCAACTGGGGTTTTTTATTCCTTCAAGCAGATCCAAGAAACCTCAAGTTTTACAGCTACTCCGAATGCTAACATTCAGAACGGTTCTCTTTTCTATGAGACACTTTTAACTGTAGTATTCACTGATTACAATCCAACCCTAAGATACGTAATCAAAACTTTATCCGAAAATAACCTTGTAGCTGTTGTCAAGCTCAAAACGGGGACCTATGTATATTTAGGAGAATCCGGCGGTCTTGATATTAACGGTGGCGAGGGTGGCTCAGGTGTAGCCAGCGGCGATCGTAATGGGGCCTCCCTAGAATTTAGGGGGGTAGAACAAGATCCACCTCTAACTCTTGATGCTGCTTTCGTAGCTTCAACTGGTTGGACTGATCTAGTTAACTCAACTGTAGCCTAATAGGCTTTCTTATAACCCACTACCTTCGGGTGGTGGGTTTTCTATTTTATATAGAAATATCCCAATAAAACATATTTAGTTGTATGATTGTCTTCGATAACACCACCACTTCTGGGTCTTTTAGTATAGTTCTAAGGGATAAACTTATTGGTACAGACCCAACACCAGTGTTTAAGCTAAAGTTAACTAAATTGGATGACTTTTCAGTAGACAATTTCACATTAACAAATGTTTCTACCTCAAATGATTATTACACCTTTAATATCGATCCAAGTTCTTTAGAGCAAGGGGGATATAAAGCTGAAATTTTAGAATCTGCAGGTGCTACAGCAGATTGTATTGTAGCAACCCCAGAATCTGTCGATGTACAAACTTATTTTGAATGTAATCCTTTAGATCTTTCGGCAGAATTCATTGTAAATGCTGAAGCAATATTCGATGGTATAGACCAAGTGGACCAACCTATATGGGTAGGAAAAGCTCGAGTCGACGGGGCGATATATAATTCGGTGTATACTTACGACCAAGGACCAACATATTACGTATACGATGAGTAACGAACTAAAGAAAACAATATATTCCTTCAGCAAGGAGGAACTGAACATTCCAGAATGGAAGGAATTCCAAGTTGTTGGGAGAAAATACATTTCATGGGGATCTGACAATAAGATGGCAGATTTTCTTATTGCCCTGAGGGATAACTCAGCAGTACACAATGCTGTATTACAGAAGAAAAACCTATACACTTATGGTATGGGTTTGGAACAGGGACAAAACATCGAACAATTCCATCTTGGACAAGAAGAAACACTAAGAGCAATCATTGACGATTACTGGCTTTACAATATGTGGGCTATGAATGTGGTTTGGTCTAACGATGGTCAGACTATAGCACATGCAGAGCACGTGGATATGTCTAAGTTACGTGCTGGTAAAAAAGACGAGTTTGGTAAGATTGACAAATGGTTCTTCTCTAATGACTGGAACAACACCAGGAAACACGAAAACAAAATTGTAGAACTAGATGCTTACGATCCACGCAAACCAGAAGGTTCCCAAATCTTTGTATACCACCCTTACTCGTCTGGGTTTAACTATTATTCCAAACCCGTTTATTGGGGAGCAATTAACTATATTTCTCTGGATTATGAGCTAAGCAACTGGAAATTAAATTCAGTTCGTAACGGCTTTGCTCCAAGTATGTCTATCATTATCAACGACATGCCTGAAACCCAAGAGGAAAGAGACTACATCTACAGCCAACTGAAAAGACAGTATGCTGGATCGACAAATTCGGGTGAGGTGATGTTAGTGTTCAGCAACGGGGAAGGAGGGGTTCAGATGGAGCCCATTGCTTCTAACGACTCTGATACCAAGTATAATGATTTCATGGAGATCGTACGAAATCAGATTCTAGTGGGGCACCAGGCTACAAACCCAATCTTATTTGGTGTTGCTACACCCGGAGCACTTGGGGGTAGAACAGAATTGATTGAAGCTTACGAGCTAATGATGAATACTGAAATCAACCCAGCACAAGAAATGTTTGGAGAAACGCTACAAAGATTACTGAAATTAGACTTCCAACCTACATTCGAAAACTTACCTCCGATTAACTACGCATTCTCTGAATCAATCATGAAGGATATCCTGACCCAAGACGAGATGAGAGATCTTATTGGGTACGGACCAATCGGAAATCAGGATTCGATTACAGAAACAAATATAGACGCTGAAAATAATCCGCAATAATGAACCAAGTACTTTTTATATCAGAGGCTAAGCTTAAGCAGAATTCAGACATTCTTGAAAACGTAGACACAGCTTTTCTACGTAATGCAATTCTAAAAGTACAACGCACTAAGTGTTTGGGCGTGCTTGGTTCAGATCTTTACGACAAGATCGAGAACTTAATCATCAACGGCACTATTACGAGCCCAGCCAATTCAGTCTACAAAAACCTGTTGGATAACGAACTACAACAGTCTATTATATTCTTTGCAACTGCAGAAGCTTTTCTAACAGTTTCTTATAAATTGACTACAAAAGGAGCACTACAGTTTAGCAACGAAAACTCCCAACCCTTAGATCTAGACACCATTAAGTATATGGTAGGTCGTAACGAAGATATGGGGGAATATTGGTTGGTACGTATGAGAGATTACTGCTCACAGTTCTCCAAATTGGGACAGCTTCCTGAGTACACCAACCCGAACTACAACGATGACAGGACAATTGCTCCTGATAAACGAACACCTTGGTACAACTCGATATACCTAAAAGGCTACCCATACGGAAGCAAGGAATATTGGGCTTACCAAGATAATCTACCAAATTCACAACAATAATTATGAAATTATTTGCAATTTTAGGTAATGTAGTAGCCCAAGAAAAACTTATCCCCGCCAACCTTATGGTTTTAGGGATAACATCCCTAAGTATAGATATGTTTTTAAAGATAACGCTTTCCGTTCTAATGATTCTTCTTACGGGAATTAAAATCTACAAAGAATTAAACAATAAAAACCCAGAAAAGTAAGGGTTTAACATATTTAAATAAGAAACACAACGATATGAGTAACGCCAGTATAAGAATGCTACAGTCCGCCACCGGACCTTCCACTCCACCAAGTGGTTATTCAACATTATGGGCTAAAACAGACGACAACTTCTATGTTACCAAAGATACTGGTGCAGTCGTTGCCTTACAAGGTACTTCTGGAACATCAGGAGTTAACGGGGCACAAGGTGCAACCGGAGCAGACGGTGCTGCTGGTAGTTCGGGTACTTCAGGTGTAGACGGTGCTGGTGGTGCTACTGGATATTTTGGTTCATTCTATTCTACCGCAGATCAGTCAGTATCTATCATAAACACACCAACCAAAGTTACTCTTAACTCTACCTCGATCAATAACGGGATTACTCAATCAGCAGGTACTATAACTATCTCTAAAGCAGGTTACTACAAATTGGTAGTTAACGCTCTCGCTTCCAATCTTGACGGAAGTGCTCAAGATATTACCTTCTGGTTAAAGTATAACGGTGTTGATTTTCCAAACTCTGCTCACACCATGTCAATTGCAGCACGTAAGTCTGCGGGTGTAGCAACAGAGAGATTGATTAGTTTTGAATTTTTCGGTCAAGCACTGAATGATGGTGACACCATAGAAATTTATTGGCAGACTACAAACCTTGCAGTTACTTTAGACGCTAAGACTGGTTCAGGTATTCCAAACTCTGCTTCTGCTTGGGTCAATGTAAGTCAAATCGCTTATAACGGTAACGACGGAACAAGCGGTACCTCTGGAACTTCAGGAGTTAACGGAGCAACTGGTCCAGCTGCTGCATACAGATTCTTCTTAGATCCAAGTCCTACTACTATACCAACAACACCAGGAAGCACATTTACAGTTTCCCCTCTGTCTGGATTTTTATTTGGCGCATACGATACTACAGCAAGTGGTCAAGTTTGGAAAATTCAAGATGACAGTGGAAGTGGAAATTTACTCACTGATTGGGTATTAGCAAATTTAGATATACCTCCTTCGTCTCCAACAGATAATTGGACTTTCACTACAATAATAGGTGGAACTGGAGCAACTGGGATTTCTGGTTACGAAGCAATATTAGCTTCTAATCCTGGAGAAGCGGGAACTTCGGGAACATCAGGTAGCTCAGGTTCATCTGGTACTTCAGGTTCATCAGGTTCTTCGGGCACATCGGGAAGTTCAGGTTCATCAGGTACATCAGGTAGCTCAGGTTCATCAGGTACATCAGGTAGCTCAGGTTCATCTGGAACATCAGGTTCATCAGGTTCCTCAGGTACTTCGGGTATTAGCCCAGCAGGGTCTACCTCACCTATTACCGAAGTAGGTATCTCTTCTTTGGTTTCTGATTCTATCGGAGCAACAGCGGGTGTTACTGGAGGACAGTACAACTTATCAATAGGTTACAATGCTACTACAGTCTGTGGTGGTAATGCTATAGCCATCGGATCAGCTGCTAACGCTTGTAACGCTTATGGGGATACCAACAGAGGTGGTATAGCTATCGGGCCAGCATCAAAATCCAACGGTAGAGAAACGATTGCTATCGGATGTAACGCCGATGCTAAACAAGGTGCTCAAGGTATAGCAATTGGTGCTAATTCTGTAGCTCACGAAGGCGGAGTTCATATAGGTGGAGGAGCTCGAGGATCTGGTTCAGGTAATGTTATCTCTATCGGTACTAATGCTTGTGCTGTTGGTAGCTCCTCGATCACAATGGGGACCAATGCATATAATACCGGTGCAGGTTACAATATCACAATCGGTGATGCTTCTTGTAATCTTAACACTACCTACAGTACCATGATTGGTAAGAGTAACATCTTACAAGGTGGAGATTGCAACATTATTATAGGTTACAGTAATTCACCTACTCAATGTTTTACGAACAACGTAATCATTGGTAATGATATTGAAGTGGTACACACCACTTGTGCAACTTCTGTTCCATCAGGTAATATCGCTATCGGTAAAGGATCAATAATCTGTGTAACTGGTGGAGGTCCCGGTGATGACGGAGATAATATAGCAATCGGTACTAACGCTATCACTACTGGTAGTAACGGTTGTGATATGATTGCTATAGGTCATAATGCTTACGCTGGAAGATTTGGTGCTATATCGATCGGGGCTAATGCTTGTTCTAATAACGCCTCAGGTATAGCTATCGGAAGAGGGGTTTTTGCCAACGGAGAATTAGGGATCGCTATTGGTTATAACACTCAATCATCAGGATATGCTATAAATATGGGATTTGGAATGGCTTCTTCCCAATTCGCTACAACCCTTGGGGGTTGGGGAGCGGGAGGAGCTTCTAATTCACAAGATGCAGTAGCTATAGGTAGAAGTGCTTTCGTAACTAATGCAGCATGTGGTATTGCACTTGGCTATAACACTTGTGTAACCCACAACGGAGCGGCAGCAATTGGAACAGGTTTAGTTTCAGAAAAAGACGATACTACCCACGTTAACCATCTGATCGCTTATGGACAAGGAGCTTCTAAATTCCATTCCATTGGAACTTCAATAGCTTCACAAACTGTAGATTGGGATAACGGTAACAACCAGTCTATGACATTGGGTGTTGCAACTACAACGTTAACCCTTTCTAATCCTATAGCAGGAGCTAATTATTCAATAAAAATTATACAAGATGCTGTTACTGGTAGTAGAACAGTTACTTGGCCAGCTAATATCAAATGGCCAGGTGGATTCACCCCAATACTTTCTACAGGGGTTGGTGAAATAGACGTTATAAGCTTAACTTATGATGGCACTGACTACTACGGAGTTGCAGCACTAAACTTTGCATAATATGGCACTATTTGGAGGATTCGGATTACCAACATCAGCTACAGGAGGAACAGCTTCTCCTGGTAGTAAAATTGTACAAGACTTTACATCTAACGGTACTTGGACTAAATGCTCTGATGCTGTTTATGTTGAGGTTATATCCATCGGAGGCGGCGGTGGCGGAGGTAACGGAATTAATGGTAGTTATGCTATAAATGGAGCAGTAGTTCTTGGTGGAGCCGGCGGTGGCGGTGGCGGTATTAGCCAACAAACTTTTGCCGCTTGTTCTGTAGATTCGACAGCTTGTGTTATTGTGGGTCAAGGTGGAGCACCATCATCTGCTCAAGCAGGTTCTGGAGGTGCTTCCCGCTGGTGTACAGCATCAGGATGTGATGTTTATGCTGGAGGAGGTAAAGGTGGCTATGGTGGTGCTGATCTCTACCCAACTTATGGACCATATCCAAGCCCCAGTTATCCAAACGGTGGATCAAAATGTGAAGGAGGAGCCGGTTCTTATGCAGATGGTAATGATGGTGGCCAGGCTTGGTACAGGTGTTACCCCTTTACACTTAACGCCCTAAGTCCAACTAATTGCTCTAATCCATATACTACAAGAGCAGGTGGTGGTGGAGGTTCTTTCATGTACCCTTCGTCTGCTGGTACAGCTTCGGCATCTTCTACTCCACGTACAGTATGTGGTATAGATTTAACCGATATAGGCCGAGGTGGTCAAGGTGGAAACTCCAGGATTACCTCAGGAGCTACTAACGGTACTGTAGGTGTCAGAGGATTAGTAAGAGTAATACAATACTTTTAAAATAAATAATAAAATAAAAAAAAAGAACTATGATAACTTCACCAGATTCACTACAAACTTGGGATTCAGTTAGTTATACTCAGGCAATGGCTCAGGCACTTCAGTATGCTTCAGCACAAAATATTGAGGTCATAACTCCTGGAGCGACCTCTGGAAGTATTAGTGGTGTTGCCACCTATTCTTTGTTGCTAACAGATGCAGCAAACGTAGCTATGACTACTGCAGGTGGACAGACATTGACTGTTTCCCTTCCTGCTGGTTACCAGCCAATCAGAGTTAGCAATGTAACTTCAGTTTCTGCAGGTACTGCTTACGCACTTTACTAATAGATAAACGCTCATGTTGAACCTAAATCTTAATACCACAAATATTAAAAGAGGACCCGCCGCTCCAGCTTGTGCTTCTCCACTTATTTCTACGACTAACTTAGAAGCTTATTATAAGTTCGATGGAAATGTAAATGATTCTTCAGGTAACGCCAGAACAGGAACTGAATACGGCTCTCCTACTTACGTAGCTGGAAAATTTGGGCAATCAATAGATTTGAATGGAAGTACCCAATACGTGTCAATTCCAAGTTACCAATATCTACAGCCTCAAACCACAGCTACTTCATGGAGTATGTCTACGTGGATTAAGTATGACGTAGTGGGAGTCCACAGTATATTTGATACCTTCAATTATAGTAATCCTTATAAGGGGGTTAGATTTAGAGTTAACCACAGCACTACTTTTATCTTAGCCAGTGTTGGATTCGATAACTTAGCCTTTACTAAGCCTACTTCTTCAGCAGGAACTTGGTATCACTTCGCTGCTACTATGAATGGTACTACTATAAAGCTATATTGGGATGGTACACTTCTCGGAACACTTAGCTGGAGTGCTCCAGAAACAGTTTACAGAGCTGGAGTCGCTCCTGAGATTGGTAGAGCTCCTGACGGAACTGCTTACCTAAATGGTCAAATAGACGACTACAGCATTTGGAGAAGAGTACTTTCTGGCACTGAAGTAGCTACTTTAGCATCCAACTGTCCATTAACTTCATAATATCATGACACAACAAGAAGTAAATAACTATTTAATAGCAACAGGCTGGACCTACGATTCTCAGTCGGATGAGTATATTCCTGTAGCCGGAGATTGGAGAATAAAAACAGATCCAAAACAGGTCACTTACATCTACGATACTACTAACTATAAAGGAGCATGTAGATTAGGATTTCTTTCTGGAAATGTAGATTTAGAAGACTGGATCTCTTTTTGTATTTTAGATTCCCAGACTATACCAGATTAAAAATCAAACCATCTTACTCCGGCTGGAACTGGACAATTCTCACTGGCATTGTCTATGGATAGCTTAAATACCGTAGCATAGTAGTCCGTGTGATCTTTTAGTAGATCCTGGACTTCTTGTGTAGGGACCAGCCAATTCCAATCCTCTCGATCATAGCCTAATCTTATCCTTGACTCGGCAAGAGGAAGGAAGATTGTGGTGGCCCCAGCTTCAGGATTTGCTGCTCTGGCGTGTAGCCCGAAGGAATCTATCCCAACAAATTCATAAGCGTAGTAGACCAAACACACTGCTTGTCTTTTGGTAAATGAATCTATTCTCTGGTGGACATTATTCAAGACGGGTGTATCGGGGGTACAGAGATGGACCACGTAGTTATCCTCGGAGTATCTTTCTAAGTACTGTTCCAATTCTGCTTTGCTTGGATTACGTGTCCAAGATCTGGCTGCTGGATTAGAACCACCTGTGCTCTGGACAACCACCAGGGGTTTATCTGTTTGGATCATAGCCTGTAGGTCATCTACTTCTGGTCCGGAGAAGAATAACTCTGGCCCATTACATGTACAATCAATTCCCCACATATCACACCAAATATCCATCAGGTGTATCTCCTCGTTTTTAATCCACTCCGCTTCCAGATAAGGATCCTGGGCCAGCACTTCGTATTCTGGATTCCCGTAAAATCTCGTCCACAGTTCCGGTGTGTTAAACGAGTAGTTACCGTCTACATTGGGGTTATGGATAAACACTTCAGGATATCCTGAAACGATGATTAGTTCTTGGTCTGGGTTCTGCTCTTTGTAGCATTTAGCTACACCGGTAAACACGATACATTTACCGAGTCCTCCATTTATATGGACTACTGTTCCTTTCATATTTTTAATTTTTTTAGGATGTTATCGATTTTAAGCTCGTCGTATTTCACACACAATTCATAAAGCCTAAAAGTATACTGTGCAGCTTCAATTTTGTTGTTGCGCAATTCTTTTTTGTGGCCCCAAAGGTGCAGAAATTCTTTCTTAAGATCTTGGAGGTTAGTACCTAAACCATCATGTACCCAGCTTAAAGATACATGATGTGGATCGGGAATATAAATGTCTTTAATGTAATAATCTGGTATTATTCCTCTATGCTTAAGATAAAATCCGAGCATTCTTTGTTCTGCGTTAACCATTAAGACGTTTTTGTCATACATCCCATGGTAATCATTAGTACGCATAAACTTTAAAGCCATGGAAGCATAATTACGTCTTAATTCCCGGTTTGGCCAATACACAAGAGCACAATTCATAGCATGTGTTTCACTGTCTGTAGGTATTGGGGATTTCCAAC
>Ga0194023_1000014_pt1 | contig 30866 bp, 44 predicted proteins | sample IW6Sep16_MG_FD_140348 | JGI IMG/M metagenome (GOLD analysis project Ga0194023, IMG submission 140348) | Freshwater microbial communities from the Broadkill River, Lewes, Delaware, United States - IW6Sep16_MG | ecosystem: Environmental > Aquatic > Freshwater > River | place: USA: Delaware...
CAGCCGATTTTATTGGTAATATTTGTGCAATTGAGGAGGTTTGCAATAAAATCAACATAGACAAGGCTGACGCATCTGGCGTTTTAAATTATTTATTTGATTGCGATTATGTAAACGAGTTAAACAGGATATGTTGTCAAATAGGTGAGGCGGCAAAAAAAGTGTTTGCAAAGGAAAGGGGGAAATATTTTAATGCTGACGAATCGTTGTGTGAAATTTTAAACGGAATTAATATGGGGTAGATGAGTGGTAATCTCGTATAAAATATTAAAAGGTGATTAAAAATGATTGAAATAAAGCGGATAGCAGAATATAGTTTTGCGGCATTAAGCAATAATTTTGTCGGTGAAGCGATTGTTTTTTCTGATAAAATTCACGGAATTTGTGCTGATTTTTATTTTAAAAACAAATCATTGCAGCAAGCTACTCTGGCTAGAATATTTACACGGCGTTATAAAATAGCTGGGAATGTAGGTAGGGTTAAAATTTTTGATTACGAGGATGTGATAGATTTTTCATCGTTTCAAGAGGCAGCAGACAGCCTAAAAAATTTCACCGTAGACAAATTCCACCAAGAATTAATATGTGATGTTGATTTTCTAAATGAATCAAGGAATGTGGACGATTTTTGCGGGCGGTTGCTTGCAAATTCAAAATTATTCTATGAGAAAGTTTTGGACTATTCTACGGAAAAAACAAATAAATTTGCAGAAGATGCGGCAAACGAGATTTGCGGGTCGTCACCAAATGAATTTGATTTTGCAATATCATACGACGATACCCTGAATATGGAGCGGGACGAGAGGGCTGACAAATGATTGTTGCGCACGTAATTTTTTCTGTATTTTACGTTGAGAGGTTGCTATGATATTTTTGCATCTATTGGCGTTTACATTTTTGTTAATTATATTGATGTCAGGTGTTTTTTTCACAATTACAATTTTATTTATTTTTATGAGATTGGAAAGAAAAATAGGGGGGGGTATTGGCAAATATGTATTCTCTATTTTTTTATGTGTTTCGTCATGCATTATGACGCTAGTTGTAATGATAAACCAACTATATCTTTTCGCAAAAGGCCTGTCATGAGATTAACAAAAACAGAAATAGTAGTAAGCGAAAATCTTGGCTCGCTAATTGTTAACGTGTTAATGGATGTGGCAAATAGAAAAATAATTGCTTTCGGTGCTCCAATTGAAATTGTTTGCAGTAAATCTAGCCCAAAATACTACGCGTTTAACGGGTATCTTTTTAATTTCCATGGGATTAAAAACCTTTGGATTGGAGATGATGGAGATTTCATTTTTAAAATGCATTCTATTTTTTTTGATGACGATGAGAAATTTAATCTATTGTTTTCATCAAAATCATGCGAGTATTTGAGTGACACAGACATACCAGATAAAATAAAACGCATATGTTTGGATTTAAAGAGCATCGTGGCTGATGTCTAATACAGTATATAAAGCTCAAATTGGGGCGCAACAAAAATTTTTGTCATCCACAGCTGACATTGTATTTTACGGCGGAGCTGCTGGAGGCGGGAAAACGTACGGTTTGTTGCTTGATGTCGTTAGCTGGGCAAATCTGCCAGAATTTCACGGTGTTATTTTCCGCAGAAAATCTACAGATCTCATAAAACCCGGAGGAATTTGGACTGAATCAAAACGTATGTTTTCTGACTGCGGCGGCAAGGCTAATAATGTTCAATTATCGTGGACATTTAAACATACCGGTAAAAATGATTATATAAAATACAGGAATAAAGAAACAGGAGAAATAATAAAGTTTGATGCAAAAAATAAAAATGTTGATATTAAATTCGCCGGACTCCAATATGATGAAACGGTAAAAGATTGGCAGGGCACTCAAATGGATTATATAGGTTTTGATGAAGTTACCCATTTTTCATCTTATCAGTTTTGGTATTTAGTGTCGCGGCTTCGTTCAACATCTGGTAATATACGGCCATACATCCGAGCAACATGCAACCCAGAGCCAAATTGGGTTTTAGATTTAATTGATTGGTGGATAAGCCCTGATGGGTTTGCAATAAAAGAGCGGTCAGGTGTAATCAGATGGATTGCTCGGTGTGGAGATGATATAGTTTGGTTTGACGATAGAGAGGAAGCCTGCAAGTATCTCCGAAGCATTGGCGAACCGCCAGAAAACACGCCTATTTCATTCACATTCATCCCATCTACAATCGAGGATAACCCTGAATTAATCAGAAAAAATCCAAATTATGTTGCGTCTTTGCATGCTTTGCCTGAAGAAGAGAAGCAACGTTTATTAATGGGGAATTGGAGAATCGTTCCATCTGGCAAATTGTTCAAAATTGAGTGGTTTCAGTTTTATAATGTGACGCCTGATTTTGAAACAAAAATAATAACTGTAGATACGGCACAAGAAACAGGAAATGCTAATGATTATACTGTTGCTCAGGTGTGGGGGCTAAGCAAAAACAGAATTTTCTTAATAAAACAATTCCGTGGAAAAGTTGAATATACAGAGCAATTTGAAGTTATATCAAATATGTGTATTGCAAATGGCGTAAAAAAAATATACATAGAAAAAAAGAGTAATGGACATGCATTGATACAGGGGTTGAGACGAAGATTAGCAGACCTAGGATATCCAATAGGTGTTGTTGATGTCCCCCGTTACAAGGATAAATATACCCGAGCACGTGAGTGTTCTGAATACATACAGCATGGTTTTGTATATTTAAACAAATATGCAGATTATTACATGGATCTTGTTTCAGAAGTGGTTCAATTTGCGCCAGAAAATAAAAACAAGAGAAAAATACACGATGACCAAGTCGACTGCATGATGGACGCAATTGAAATACTATTGCGCAATAACAAAAAAGATGATACAGTCATATCACAAGATAATCGTGTAAAAAACTATGCAAAGTTACAGCAGAGAGGAGCAATTACATTCAAAGGGTACTAAAAATAAAATAGGGGCAGATATATGCGACAATATTAGAAACGCATATGACTATGCAAAGGATTTGAATGAGACATACACGAAAAACTTGAAAATGGTTTTTTGTCGCTCGCTTACAGATGCTGACGTTGGCACACTAGAGGGAACAGACAGGCCAACGCTAACATTTTCAATAATCTCTCCGATATTAAAACACCAGTTAAAAAATATAACTGAGAGTATTCCTGAATCGTCTGTAATTCCAGTTGAAAGCGATACTGACCCAAATGATGACCAAACTGCTAAGGCATTAACAGCAAAGCTGCAATCAATTTACGAGTATAACAGATATCCTGATATTGTCGGCGAAGCTGCTGAACTAGCTGGAACTGGCGGCAGAGCTGTTTTTAAACTGTACACGGACTACATTAACAATGTTGGGTTTGAACAGTGTGTAAAAATTAAATCAGTCGAAGACCCGACAATGATTTTTTTTGACCCGTGCGCAATAAAAATGACAAAAGAAGATGCTGACTATGTGTATGAGTTGTCATATATAAGTGTCGATGCATTTAAAAGGGATTATAAGCATATAAACATTGAGGATGTCGAGGCGTACTCTAGAAAATATGCCGGCGTCGGAATTAGCTGGGTTCGTGAGCGGGAAGGGCAAAAAACAGTTGCTATTATAGACTATTGCTACAAGTCATATACTGAAAAAAATCTTTATCTAGTTAGAGGGGATTTCGGTGATGAAATAACCGAAGAAAAGCCAGAGGATGAAAGCTTAATTCTAGCAGAACGAACTACCAATGATGTTGAAATAAAACATATGAGGATTTGTGGTGATTTAATTATTGAGCAAGAAACCACATTGAATTTCAAATGCCTGCCATATGTTGCATTCTATTCAGATAGGAAAATAATTGCTGGTAAAGAAGTTGTCACACCATTTGCAGAAGCTGCAATTGATGCTCAAAGAGCAAAAAACATAGCATTCAATTCATTGTTTTTTGAGATGATAAATAACTCAACCGGAAGGTTTATGGTTGCTCAGGAAAGCATGACTGACTCACTAGAAGATGTAGTTGCAAATCCAGCCAGCAAAAAAAACTTGGTGTGGAAGTCTCGTGATGATGTTGAAGGCGTTCCCGTAAATAACCCGCCACCAGAATGGATGCCTCAGCCACCCATACCAGATTCGTTACTTGAGGTTTTCCAAAGCATGGACACGACAATCAATACAATTTTGGGGTCTCAATATTATTCCCTAGACCAGACAAACATGTCTGGCAAAGCTCTTTATAATTTAGCTGATTTCATGAATGCGTCCATATCAACGTTAATGAAAAATTTAATAATCACCACTGCTCAAATTGGCAGGGTAATATTAAGTGCGCTCCCGTTTTTGTATGAGCAGCAAGAAATTGATATATCAAGCAGCAATCAAGAAAAAAATAATGTTACAATAGATTATAATGAAACGGATATTGAAAGATTTTCAATTCAAGTTACTAAAGGAGCTAATTATGCTCTACAGCAACAAGTTACTGTTGAAAGTATGTTGGAGTATGCTAAAGCGTCGCCAGCGTTTGCTCAGTGGTTAAATACGGCTGGGATTCCTATTTTGCTAGAGAATACGCCGTTAAATGGGAAAAATAAAATCATTGAGTCGTATGAGGAATTTACTCAGAAGGCCATGGCGGCCAGCCAAAACCAGCCAAATCCTGAGCAAATTAAAATACAGGCAATGCAAGCTGAGCTGCAATTAAAAATGCATGAGTTGTCATTGAAGGAACAGGAGCTGGCGCTAAAGGCAAAACAGGCTGCTGCTGATTCTGCAATTGATCTCAACAAGGCTCAAATTCAGCGAGAACAGGGCAGTAGCAAAATGGCTGTTGATGTTTATCAGCAGCAAAGTGAAAACCAAAGAGAACTATTAAGGCATTATAAAGAGGTATAATTATGTATGTTATTGGCGATAAAGTTGAAGTTTCTAATGAATATGGAATGCAAGTTTCGGGCGTTGTTACGCATGTAGATAAAAATTTGCCTTCAAGAGTAATTTATACTGTTCTTACAAAAAACAAGACAAACATTAAGTCTGAGTCTCAAAACATGTCCATGATTGAGTCAAAAGCAGAGCAGAATGCAAAAAAAGATGCTGAAAAAATAAAATTTATTGCCGAAAGTGCAAGTGTTGCCAAGGAAAATCAAGGTTCAGTTGAAGAGAAAAAAAGGGGGCGTCCCGCAAAAATTACAAACATTAACGAGTAATTTTTTTTATTAGGAGGTTTATATGCCTGTTTTTAACACAGAAAAACCCGTTGGAATGATGCGAGACGGGGATTCATACAATTATTTAACCAATAAAGGCATTGAGAAGCCGGTATTTAATGAGTTAATATTTAACGATGGAGTCAACTCTGATTTTGAGCGTCCAAGTGCAGGTGTTGCAGAGCCGTTAAATTTCACTATTTTGCCAAGCGGGCTAGTTTATGTTAGTGGCGCATTTAAAACTAAAAGTGCAACTACTGGAAACGACAAAACTGTAGGGGTGATCCCACTCAAATATAGGCCTAGACGATTTATGACGTTTCCAGCCATCTCGTTTCTTAACGGCGTGATAACAACGTGGTATATGGTTTATCTTGGAGACGGGATTTTAAATGCATTTGTTGCCGGCGCAAATCCTGCCCCGCCGCCTGTCAGCGAAAATGTTTTTTTAGAGGGGATGACCTACATCCCTGTTAAGTTATAATTATTGAGGAAAATAAAATGCCAGTTAACAATACAGTAAGATCGGTTGGGATGCTCCGCGATGGAGATTCGTATAGATTTTTGACCAATAGAGAAGTTCAAAAGCCAATATTTAAAACTCTTGTATTTAATGATTCTGCTGTAAGCTTTGAAGAGCCGTTGGGAAATCAATTAAATTTTACTATACTCCCGTCTGGTCTTGTATATATGTCAGGTCTTGTTCAAACATCTCCTTCGCCTACTTCTGGGCTTGAGATTGTAGGAACAATACCAGAGCTATATAGACCAAGAAGAGCATTGGCATTAGTTAAATATGGAGTTGCCGCAGGAAATATTCAGCATGCATTTACTGTTTTTATTACCCAAGAAGGCAGCCTTACTATGGGTGTTGATGCAGGAGGAACGCCTCCAGTTAGTACTAAAATTGATTTTGAAGGTACTATGTATATACCGTCATATACAAATATAGTATAGAATATATTTGACATATATTTGTTTTTTTGTTATAAAATAAGTTAAGAGTCATTGGCTTAACCAATGGTATGTTGTTATTTATCAGTTAAAAATATCGGTGCTTCCGCCTTAAGGTAGGTACGTGAAAAAACACGGTAAAAAAGAGGTGTTATGAATTCTGAAAAAGATGATGCTTTAGAAAATAAAGTTGAAACTGAAATTGGTGAAAATGCTATTGAAAATGGCGTAGTTGAGGATTCTTCTGGCGATGCTAGTGATGCTAGTGATGCTAGTGATCTTAGTGAGACTGAAGGTTTTGACGATGAGCCTGATGAGGATGATGAAGGCTTTGACGATGAAACTGAGGAAAGTGCTGAAGAGCAGCATAAAAATTATGCTGGAGTCCGAAAAGGGGCTATAGAAAAAGGCATTATGATTGGTGAGGAAAGAGCTTATAAGCGTGCTTATGCGGAAATCATGGCACAGCAACAGCAACAGCAACAGCAACAATTGCAAGGTAATCAGCAAGGTAACCAAAACAATTTTGCGACTTCACCTCATGGTGTTCATAGTGATAATGTTCAAGCATTGCAATATGCTGATAACGAAGGGCGATCCCGTTATAAAGATTGGGATTATGTCACAGAGCGGTTGACCAGACAGGCTCAAGTAGAGGCTGGATATGGCGATACTTCTCTTGCTCTTCTTGTCACTAAAGCAGCAGCTCTAAAAGATGGCGAAAAGATAATTTACAATTTGGCTAAGAGTCCAAAAACTCTATCTAGGTTGAAAGCTATGCCGTCATATAGACAAGCTGCAGAAATGTCCTCTCTTCTTGAGTCTAAAACTAAGCCTAAAGTAGCTAATAAACCAGTTAAAGAAGTCAAAACACCACCTGCTAATGGCGGTGGCAAAGAGACTGATGCTGAACGAAACGCGAGAATAATGAGGAAATTTTACTCGCGTTAAATTTCAAGTAGTTGTTTTTGCTGCCAATTATTAATTTTTAATTGGAGTTATAAATGGCTAATCAATTAGTTAGTGTTGAAGCGTATGCAAAAGAAACGCTAGGGCACTTGAATGCACATCTTACCTATGGTGGCGAGGCTGAAAAAGATTTTGAGGGTTGGGACTCTGTGGTGCCCGGTCTTCGTGGCGACAGTGTGCAATATCGCTTGTCTTCTGTTTTCAATGTTCGCGACCAATTGGCGTTTGATGTTGATACTGATGGTGATTTTAAAGAGCGGTTTGGTGTGTTAACTATTAACACAGAAAAAAACGTTGTTCAGAATATTACAGATCAGGAATGGCAAACACACAACTTAGAATCCTTGATGGACGCATTTGGTTCAGATATGGCGGCAAGCCTTGCAGGTCAGGTTGACCAAGATTTGGCTAGTGTTGCTTGTTTTGGTGGCTATCGTTGGGCAGGGAATGTTGATGCAAATGCAAATAGCTTGGGCGACTTCCAGCAATTGCGCTTAGCAAATACACTATTCCGTAATTTCGGTGGTAGTCAGATGGCTAAATGTGTGCTGCCTGATATTGATACAACCAGAATCATCAACACAGGGTTGCAAGAATTTGTGCCAACTTCAAATGAAAAATTGGTTAAAAATTGGGAATTAGGTTCTATTCGTGGAACTGTAAATACAAAATATTTCCAAAGTCAATTAAATCCAATCCATTTTTCTGGTACTCTTTCTGAAGATGGCACTGGCGAGCATGTGATTACTTCCATTACTAGCTCTACAACAATTCTACCTGGCACCAGCACGCCAATTCCTGCTTCTATTATCACCGTAGAAAACGTAACAAATGGCGTTACTGTTGTCGATAACGACTTGGGTGACATTGGAACAGCTACTCAAGGTGGCGGTAAATTTAACGAGCAAAATCCATTGAAATTCTTGCGGATTCAAGACAAAACTTTAACTGCTAACAATGCTCAATTTAAAGTAGTTGAAGGTGGAGCAACTGCTGCTGGTGGTAGCATTACGTTCAAAGTTATTCCTGAACTGGTATTTGATGGTACTGGGCAAGATACAGCTCGAAATCTAAATCGATTGATTTCTGTTGGCGCTGGCGCAACAACTGATAGATTGCGTATTGTTAAAACGCACAAATCTGGTGTTATCTGGCAAGGAAAGGCGTTCCGTTTTGCTTCTCCTAAATTACCATCGGTTGAGCCGTTCCCAAGTGCATCTATTGTTGACAAGGATACTAAAATTGGTTATCGCGTTTATCGTGGTGCTGTTCTTGGTAAGGCAAAAAGTGTTGTATCACATGATATCCGTTATGGAGCAGTCATGGAGCCAGAGTATGCTATGCGTCTAATCTTTCCTGTAGAGGGTACAGGTTTCTTCTAATTTAGAAGATATCCATTGCCCCGCCTCCGCAATGGCGGGGCAATATTTTTGAAATAGGTCTTGTATGAAAGCTTCTGTATTAATTAATGATGCGTATCGGTTTGGAAATATCATAGCTGAAGAAGGCCAAACCCTAACTGCTACACAGCTTTTTGATGGCGCAAGGCTATTAAATTATATTATCGATGATATAAATAAAAATGGAAATGAAATATCATTGAATGCTCAGGAAGTATTTACACTTCCGTCGGGGCAACAAACGTTTACTCTAAACGATTACATTAAAATAAATAAAATGCAATTTAATATCAGTACAATATGGATTGATGTTGAGCTGCTAAGTACGGAAGATTTTTATAATTTTGCTGTAATTGATAACGTAAAATCTCTCCCATTTTCTGGTTATGCAAAACGAACAGCTACTGGGATAGAAATGTTTTTTTATTTTATTCCTGATAGAGATTTCCCAGTTAGAATAGTATCTGGGCTTAAAAAGATAGTGAATCTTCAACCCGATGATGATCTTTCTGACGAATCATTATTTTATAAAACTTTGCTTGTGTGGACTCTTGCTAACGACTTGAGAGTAAGAAACCAAATGGGGCGAGACCCAGAAATAAGCAAAAAAATTAATGAAATAAAAAATAGGCTTAAAGATATCAAGCCTATTAATCACAATATTAATACAGTGAAAATTGGCATTACTGGAGAAAGCGCATCACAAAAATCAATGCGCCTTTCTGCCGAAGGCAGCTTATTGCGTGGGTATAGGCCTTGATTTTTAATCATAATATCGATATATCTCGTGGGTATAGCCCATCAAAATTTCCACAGTTGGATAATAGCCAGCTGTATAATTTTTATATTTCTGCTGCATCTGGCAAACCTGCTTTGTACCCCACTGCTGGACATGAGAAGGTAGGTGATTTTTCTTACGGGACTTTTGCAAGGGGAATTTTTAAGAGCAATATTCTTAATAAGCTAGTTGTTGTATTTAATGATAATGTTTTTTTAGTGGATGAACAGGGAAACCATTTTTTGCTCAACCAAACAGAACCACTTAGCACTTCAAACACCAAGGTTTATATACAGGAAAACAATGTAAATCAAATAGCTTTTTCAGATGGCACGAGCGTCTATGTATTCAACACTCAGACATCTGCATTTTCAAAAGCTGTTTTGCCTGATGGCGTCGTGCCTGGTATTATAGATTATAAGGATGATAGATTTATTTTAAATAATAAATCAAATAATGAGTGGCATTTAAGCGATTTCAATAATGCACTAGTTTGGGATGCTTTGTTGAAAACAACAATAGATAGTAAAACGGTAGGTGTTGTTTCATTTAAGCGGCAGGTTATTGTTTTTGGCGATAATAATGCAACGATATTTTATGATGCAGGCACAGTTGGATTCCCATACCAGAGAAGCAATACAATATTTTTTGAATACGGGTGCGTAAATGCGGACAGTATAGCAGTTAGCAGTAATTATGTTTTTTGGCTGGGTCAAAATAATGATTCATCTCCTCAAATTATGGTTAGTGATGGTGGCGAACCAAAAATTCTTACCCAAGGAGATATCAGTTTTATCATTAACCAGCTAAAATTTGTTGAAGAATGTCAGGCGTTTTCTTATCAGGTAGATAGCCATATTTTTTATCAAATAAATTGGATTAAAGATGAGGTTTCTTTGCTTTATGACCTATCTACAAATCGATTTTCTATTGTGACAGGAGCTTCATCAAGCCTACATCCTATCCGGTATGTTACTAGATTCAATAACACACAATATGCTCTATCGAGCATGGATGGAAACCTATATAAATTTGATGTTGACCTATACTCAGAAAATGGAAAGGCTATTACTAGAACATTTTTTTCAAAAAATTACAGCCATGCCAATGATGAAAGAATTAAATTTGTTGTTTCAAAGCTGAAGCTTGATATGGAGCAAGGCATGGCAAATGTCCCAGACACGGCATGTGACCCATCTTGCCGTCCCTGTAGAGATGCTGAATGCTACATGTCTATTTCACATGATAAAGGCGTTACATTTCCAATTACAATGATAAGGCAGCTAGCAAAACAAGGGAATCGAATTGATACATTAGATTTTTATAATTTGGGTTCTGGGAGATTTTGGGCGTTCAAATTTAGGTTTGTATCGCCAGATAGGGTTGCTATTTTCGATATCAACTTCGATGCAACTGAGGAGAATATTGAATGAGAACAGTAATAGCTCCAACAAAATCTCGCGTTGTCGATGAGAATGGAATGCTTACCCCAGAGTGGGTTCAATATTTTGCCGATTTTGAGCACCAGCAAACATTCCATTTTCCAGATGACGGCAACATACAGGCAACTGTTAGTTCTTCTGATATAGCAGAGATGGAAAAAGAATTTCTTGACACTGGAAATACTATTAGAAATCCAAAGTTTAAACAAACAAAACTTGTATATAATAGTGATACAAAAACATATTTATTGAATGTCGATGGCACATTTAAAACAGTAAACGTTACATAGGTGAATATTATGGCAGATGGCGGCGGATTTGGGATGATGTCCCAAGGGGTTCATGAAGGCATTGGTGGATTAACAGATTTATTTGGTTCATTTTTTCAAAAAAATCCATATTCTAAAATGCTCGATGAATATGGGAAAATGCAAGGTTATATTACCCCGTATACTGATGCTGGTAAACAAGGCCTTAGCGGATTACAGGCATTGTTGTCAGGCCCTCTAGCCGACTTGGTAAAAAATCCAACTGGCCTTGAGGATAAAATTATGGGCCAATATTCTGAAAGCCCATATGCAAAAGAACAAACTAGGCAGCTTCAAGAGGCAATGGGAAATCAAGCTGCCGCTGCTGGTAACTTGGGAACTCCGCAGGCTCAGCAAGAGCTTGCTCAGAGGCTTCAAGGCGTTGTTAGTGGAGATCAGCAGAAGTATTTGCAAAATGCTATGCAGCCATTTGAGTTTGGCCTTGGTCAGCAGCAACAAGGCTATGGCCAGCAAATAGGTGCTGGTGAATTTGGCACAAATATGCAGAACCAGTTTTTAGAAAGCATGGCTAATCTGATAGGCGGCAAGGATCAGTGGAGAAATCAGCGCACCCAGTCACAATTTGGTGATATTGGCTCTATGCTTGAAAGCCCATTTGATATTGGAATTGGCGGGGCTGAGGAATTTACGGGCGATGGCGGCAGCGGCGGCATGGGTCTTGGTATGTTAGCGGGGTTATTATAATGGCATTAGATACAAGAATAGGTGAAATGCGCATCCCATTCGATGGCGCATTGCAAAAGATGGCTGAAATTACTAATCTGGCACATGCTCAGGCTATGGCGCCATATCAGTTTCAAGCTGCTGCCCTTGCAAACCAACGTCAACAACAGGCATTGGATTTAGCAAATAAATTAGCTCCATATCAAACACAAGGCGCATCGCTTGCTAACAAAAGACAGCAACAAGCATTAAATTTGGCTTCACAGATGAACCCTTTGGAAGTTCAAAAAGCGCGCTTGATGGCACAATATCCATTGTTAAATTTACCCGGTGTTGCAGGGCAAGTTGGGGCTGCGCTATATGCTCAGAATAATCCTCAATTAATGCAAAATGTTGCTCAAACACAGCGACAATTGCCATTGCAACCAGTTCAGCAACAAGCGCAACAGTTACAACCAAGACCAGTTATGAATCAGCAGCCTAGTGGACTTCTTGGGCTGACAAAACTTCCGCAGCAGGGTCAGCAGCCTCAGCAATCGTTGCCGCTTAAGCCTGTGCTTACGCCAAGTCAAAATGGAATGAGAGGGCAGCAATCCCCATCACCAAGTGATTTAATTATGCGTGGGATTCAGAATGCACAAGATTTGCAAGAGGCAAAATCGAAATTTTACACTCAAAGGGTGTCTGGCGCAGGCTGGTTTAGCTTGAACCCAGATAGGAGAGAGCAAGATTTAGCTGTTGCTCAGGCAATGGGGTATCAGCCAGAAGAAGCGGCAAATTTATTTGCTAAGGGAAATACGCTACAAGACCTAGCAAATGCAAAAGGACTTGATTTAAAGAAAATCGACCCATCTGGCAGTTATGCTGCAACTTCTAAAACCAGAAGCTTTACACAGGCCCAACAAATGGCGATAGATTCATTGAGCGCATTAAGCAAGCATGTTGTTCCTGCGCTTGCTAACTATGCACAGCAAATAGATGGAATAAGCCCATTGCTATTGAAACAAGAATTGTCTGGCCAAAACCCTGATGACCAAGCAAGATACATTGCTGCACGGGCATTGCAGCCTGAAATAGCAGCAGCTCGAATAAGGGCTGCTGGTGGTAATGTGGGCGAGAAATTGCTTGCTGATGTCCAACGTAAGACGGTCGGCAGATTGGGCAATTTCCAATCTCTTGTATCTCCAGAGGTGTTTGCTGCGGCTCAAAAATATATTGACCAATGGCTTGGTGAAGCCGCTCAAGCTGGCCGCAGAGGTGTTTTGAATCCAGCTCAAGCATCTTCTCAAGGTGGTGCGGATCAAAATGGGGCTGAAGATTTAATTGAGCAATTCAGGAGTAATCGTTAATGGGAAAAGTTACGCGATACTTGATGGACAATGTCCCTCATGATTCATTAAAAAACATGTATTCACGCTTATCTAGCGATGATATAGAGGCATTAGCAAACGATAAGCTAAATGATTTGTCAGATGATGGCGCTAATGCTTTGCTTACTGCTAGGGATTATATTCACTCTAAAAGGCTGATGGGGGATTTAAAGGCTCAGCAGCAAGAATTGCAAAATCCAACTCAAGGGTGGCGTGGCGCAGCTAGAAACGTTGCTGGAGTACCATTATCATTGTTGACGGGGATTGCTCGCGGAACTACTGGGATAGCAAATCTTCCGGCAAATATAGTTAACCAACTTACAGGTAAGCAGTCTGTTCCAACAATTCCAAAACCAGCTGATTTGGCATCAGCAATTGGAGATGAGCCAAGCGGTGTGGCAGAATCACTAGGCTCATTTGTCCCCTCTGTAATTGGCGGCGAGGCTTTAGCTGGCGCAAAAGGTCTTGGCAAGCTTGGGGAATTATTCGGCATAGAAAAGCCAACTGGAGCATTGGGGCGTCTAGTTTCACCAACTGTACGTTCTCAGGCTGCTTCTGGTGCTCTTTATGGTGCGAGTCAAAATCCTCAAGATATGAAATCTAGTGCTATCGAAGGGGCTTTACTTGGTGGCGGCCTTGGGGCTGCCACTGAATATGGGATTCCCGCTATTTCTCGCGGATTAATTTCATTGACACCTAATGTTCTTGCTAGAAAAGCTGGCCAAATGATGGGCTCTCCTCAGGGTGCAGGAGCAATTCAATCGGCTTTGGGCGATGCGTTCAAAGAGGCTTCTGATAAAGCAAAAGATTGGGAGAAAACTTTATTGCCGGTTGCAAAAGGAGCTGACATGTCTGGTGTTCCGTTTGACTCTAGTTATTTTGTTAATAAGGCAAAAAAAATGCTAGAAAAAATGCAGCCAAAAATAAAGGATATACCAGAAAAATATAAAGACGCTAAAAAAGAGCTGGAAGATATGATAAATAACCCGCCTACATCTTATGAGCATGCAACTCGCTATAATGAGAAAATAAACTCTATTCCCAAGAGATGGAGTCATACAAATGACGCCAGTCAAGAGGTTTTGCAGAGGCTGTCATCTAAAATGGGCAAGGCTTTAAAGCAACAGGTAGATATAAATGCACAAAATAGCCCTGTGGCAACTTATTTCTCTAACCTATGGAGAGAGCAGAGGGAAAACTACAAAAGGCTTAAAAGTTTTTCTAGTGCAGCTAGTAAAATGAAAGATGATGGAACGCCTGAGCTTCAATATTCTGCAGCTCAGGCAAAAAAAATTGGTGTAAACCCTGATGCTGATATCGACAATCATTTTTTGCCTGCTTCAAAATCGAAAAAAAGTACTGCTCAAATGTACCATTTGGCAAATCTTCTTGGCAACAAAGAAAAAGCTGCGCAAGCACTTAAGCAAGATTATATGGCCGAAGCATTTAAAGATGGTGATTTTAATCCAAAAATAGCGCTTAATAAGTATGATAGGTTAAGCGATGAGCAAAGGAAGTTTATGTTTACACCGTCTGAAAATAGAATGTTTTCATCCGCATTAAGAGCAAAAAATATCGCTAATAATAGCAGCATTATTAATTTTCTTAAGAACCAATCTGCTGGGGCAGTTTTAGGAGCAAGCATAGGTTCGTTATCTGCGCACGAAAGAGGAGAGAGTCCAATTGCAGGGGCAGCAATTGGCGCAATAGGGCTGCCTGCTCTTGGTGCTATGCTGGCTAGATCAACAGCATCCCCAGAGATGATAGCTAAACTAGAGCGAGAAATCCAGCCTGGCAATAAGCCCAGAAGAGCGACTTACCCTGCTTTGGCTGGATTATCATCGGCCTTACTTGGAGGCAAATAGTTGCAAATGAATTATTGTGCGTCCTCAGCTTTGTTTAAACGGAAAATTCCAATTGAACATATTATAGAAAGACAGGCAATCCATGTTATGTTGTCTGCTTTGCTTTGCATCAAGACAATAACCATTGTAAAGACATTGTTAAGTGCCATTTGCAAATATAATTCAACAACTCTTTTTTTTATCGTATTCATAATTAAACCTCATTATTTTATGTTAAAATTAAGACAACCAAAATTTACACTGTTCAGTATATCAGAACAGCAAACAAAAAGGTAGCCCCATGGCCGTTAATTTCGATAAACTTGTTCTGTCTCCACCAATTCAGCAAAATATTATTGACCCGGTGACTCGTGAACCAACAATTGGGAAGATATTTTTTTTCAAGGCTGGCTGCTTGGGTTGCCCAAAACCTATATATCACCAATCTGGCGACCCGCAAAATCCATTTGTCCCCGCAACTGAGCTTGATTTAGATGGTGCAGGTGCATTGCCATTTGATATATGGTTTTACCCATTTAATGAAGATGATGAGACAGAAGCTGAGCTATATGATATCCAAGTTATTGCAACGGCAGATAATAGGCTAGTTTTGGAGCGTCTTTCTTGGCCGCCAACGACTGAGTTTGACCCAACCCCAGATGAGGTTGGGAATAATCTTAATCTTTGCCCTAACTTTGAATTTCATAGTATGGTTAATGAGGCCATATATAGCATCCAGCCAATAAAAGTTAAAGAGGTAGTTTTTGCGTGGGGAACGTACACTATCGCCATAGAAAACCCAGCTGCATCAGACATAACCTACTCATCGACATTGCTCAATGAGGGGAGCGCAACCACGATTGAGCAAACACCACTAAATGTTGTAACATTTAGGGCTACCAATACCGCAGGCGTAAGCGGATTTAGACGAATAAGCTTCCCCCTTGGGCATTACAATGCGTTTCAAGGTAAGTTTATTTATATATCGCATTTCCTAGCTAATATTAGCAATACGCCAACTTTGACTGTAAAACTTCAAAGAACGAAAGGAAGTGATAACATTTTTGATTCAACTCCGATAAACATTGGGGTGTTAACAATACCGTCAAATAATCTTGAGAAAGTTGAGACTACGGTAACCATACCTGACATTACTGAAACTGGATTTAATTTAGATGACAGAGTTTACATTACTCTTGAACCGCCAGAAAATGTTGATTTCCAATTTTCAATGACTGCTAACTGGTATCAGATTGTCGATGCTGCTGATGCAAAAGGGATTGTGTCAAGATATCCGTTTGGGCTTTCTCTGGCTAATGCTTTTTTTAACACAGGAAATTTAAATTGCCCAACACCAGTTCCGTCTAAGATTTATTCGAATAATAAAAACCAAGCCTGCGATGGCATGGCAATTACTCAAAGTGCTGGGTTTGTTCAATCGATACATAGAACTGGGATGGTTGAAAGGGTTATGTCGGGTAGTGTTCATCAAGCTAACTGGGGGTTATTGCTTTCACAGTCAGAAGATAATTTGATTTATGCTAATGAAGTTCCTGTGGATACTGGCGAGACAGTAGTTAAACTTGCTCCATCCAATCGTTTAATATCGGTATTGCGAGATTCAGCCGTCAATAACAAACATGCATTTTCTGCACATAAAAAAAATTCATCCAGCTTTGAAGTCAGCGTTTTAAATAGCGGGACATTTAAGACCGACTGGGTTGCTAGTAATATAGCTTCATTGACGCTTACTAAAAATGGTACTGCATTTCCATTTGGACTAGAGGCAATAAAAACTAGCCCAACCACTATGACATTACAGTATGTAAACAATTTTACTGTAGTAAATGGGTTTAGTAATCAATACCCATTTAGAGATTTGGAGCCTGGTCAACAAGGATTCCCAATCCCCCCTGTAGCTAACATGGGGAATTGGTTTGGTCAGGATTATACTGGCGGGGCTGGAAATGCACCACCATACGGAACTGGAGCAATAACATCTACAACAATCCCAGCCGGTGGCGGCAAAGGTGTAGGGTTAACGCTGACATATACAACTGCAACCTTGGCAAACTATGTTGCCAAATTTAGCAAGTATGCAGTTACTAGTGGTTCTAATGTCACTACATTTACAAGGTATCATGACTTCATTGAAGTACCTACAGTATCATCAAACATAAGAGCCATTCCATGGGGTGAAAATACAAACACCGGAGGCGTTGTTGGCGTTCCTACAGCCGGAGCATTTCATATTATTTATTCAGTGAAAACGCCGTCATCTCAATACCTCACTGGAAGAGAAAAAACGCTCATAATTGAAATACCACCATCCGTAACAACTAGAGAAGAACTAATAGATCTTACCGTTAACAAACTTAGTGGTACAGAGTCATACACGGTTCAAGTAAATACGCTCCCTACTCACGGTGATTTTGTTACATTTTCTAATGATATTTTTGATTATGCCGTTGTGTTTGTTCAGAAAGGTCAGGGGACTCCAAACATTCCGGCTGGAAATTTTGAAAGAACCTTTTTCCTTGAGTTCCCATCTGGAGAAACAATAGACAGCTTCAACAACAAATTTATTATATTTTTTGATTTTTTATTGCGTGCGCTTCCATCATTATCAGAGCTATCATTGCCAAATGATACGCACTCATCATTCATGATTAACTTATAGGAGTAAAATAAAATGCCAGCTCAACAATTAGTAATCGGCGTATCTGCAAATAACCAAATACCAACTTGGTCTTTACCTCTTCCAAAGAAGTCTGGTGAATCAGTTCACTATCTTTCTGCTAGTGAACAAAATGTTTCCATAGATGTTCCGCCTTATGCAACTGATGCATTAATTGATACTGGCGGTGTAACATACTATGTTAGTGAAGATATTATTGAGCCTCTACCTCTTAATGTCCCTACTGATACAAAGCAAGTTCAAAATAGACAAATGGTGCAAGTTGCTGGTTTAGCACAAATAAATATTTTGACAGAAGACGCCGCATCAGTAAATATACAGTGGTTTAATAATTCCATATTGTAAAAATAAGGTGTTAAGTTAATGTATTATAAAAACAAAAATCAGCTTAAAGGTTACAAGATGTCATTTAATAAATTTTCATCTGGTGACATGTATTCTCAATTTAAAGAAACTGGTGCACAACCTCAGCCGCCAGAAATATGGGTGGATGAATTTGGAGACCCATGGGTCGATGAATTAGGAAATCAGTGGTTAACATAAAATAAAAGGTGAAAATATGCCAACAATGACACAAGCAGAAAAAAATAATTACGATTTAATCGTAACGCAGGGACTTAGGAAAGGAAATGAAAGAAGCGTATCAATAACTGCAGGAGATTTGATACCATCGCTTGGTAATGAGCCTGACAAAATATTTATATCGCCCGGTCAAATTGCTTTTAAATACCCAATTTTCTCCACTGTATCATGCTCTTACACTCTTCCAATCCCCCCAGATGCAGATTTAAATACATTAAAAATGAATATTCTTTTTTCATATGATTCTGCTACAGCTGGAGAGACATATAAAATTGGTGTTGATATACAACAGGTAACTGATGGTTCTATAGCTAATCCTGCGTTAACAACAAATGAAATATCGGAAGTCACAATAGATACTGGGGGGCAACTTATATTTTTTGAGAAAGTATTGCCTTTTGGCGGGATAAATCCAAATTCAACAGTAACGTTTATAATAAAGCGTCCAACTAGTTCGCCAACTAGATTTTCAGGAGATATAAATATAGTTGGTATTAATTTTTTATACGACATAGCTCAATAGGAGAAAATAATGTCATTATCATTAAAAAATACCGTTTCATCTGGTGCAAATACAGTCCAATCTGATTTTAGCCTTAAAGATGCACTTCCTGTTTATGGAAGCTTGGTTTTTCAACCTGTTTTATCGGCAAGCGATCCATTTTTTACAACGTCTCTTACTATTCCTCTAGGTTCATTTGCTCAAGGGACATGGGTTAGAGTTTCTGGCCTTTCTGATGGTGATCTAAATGGAATAACGACTTCTGGGGATAGCTTAATAGTTGGCACTTCAGGAATATATGAAGTTTCATTAAGCGGAGGTGTCGCCGAGCAAACAGACGGAAATAACAGAACGATGGGGTTTAGTTTTTCTGTAAATGACACGGCAACAAATATTCCTCTTGGTTCGTTAGATTTTTATGGGGGAAATTTTGGCATATCAAATGGACGGCCTCTTCCATTTGACGGGAGTAAAATATTTAGTTTAAATGCGTTTGATAAAATAGGTTTGTATTTTATTGGTGTAAGAGACAGTGGCACAAACCCAGTGGATTTTATTGCAAGCTATATTAATTTCTCAATTAAGCGGCTTAATGGTTCTTTTGCACCTAATGAAGTTTAATAAATAAATATCTGTATTAAATTTAATCATGTTTAAACTTTCAGAAAATTCTAAATTGCGCCGTGACGGTGTCGACAATCGACTAATAGAAATTAGTAATTTGGCATTGAAAATTTCTACGATTGATTTTGGACACCCTGCCGACGCAGGCATCAGAACAGCTGAGCGGCAAAATGAATTGTTTAAAATGGGAAAATCATTGTGCGACGGTTATAAAATAAAGAGCAAACATCAAAGTGGAAAAGCTTTGGATTTTTATGCCTATGTCGATGGTAAGGCAAGCTGGAAAATTGAGCATTTAACGTTGGTTGCTGCTGCATTCCTGCAAGCTGCGTCAGTTTTGAGTTACAAATTGCATTGGGGTGGTTTTTGGAAAACATTCCAAGATTATCCTCATGTTGAACTTGTAGACTAAATTTAGTTATAAATATATAATTTAACTTTTAAAAAAATTGGCAACATAATGAACAAATCAGATATAAATAAAAATGTAGCATTAGTAAGCGGCATAATTTCAATATTATTTATTTTAATGACTGGAGTAAGTTTTCACGAGAAAACTATGGCTGAACTAGAAGTTCTCAAGTCTCAACAAACAAAAGAAAAGGCTAGAATTAATGGAATTGAGGAAAGATCCACTGAAAATTCAACGAACGTTAATGCACTACGTGCGAATTTTCAAGAAAATTCGAGAGCAATAATTACCAATGCTCAGAAAATTTCAAAATTGAAAGATGCCAGTTCGCAATATGTTTTGCTTAGTCAGTTTCGCGGGTCGATGGATATAATCCATAAGGACCATCAAGATAGCATAAAATCACGACAGAAAGATAATTTACACGTTAGTTCGGAATTTTCAAACGTCTATAGAACAATATTGAATCTTTACAAATGATGAAAAACGGTTTTTTAAAAGATGACGACAGTAGAAACAGTTCGAAAAGATTGTTAGGTTCAACACTGCTATTTACTGCGGCATTCGTCGGTGCAACGATATGCTATTTCGGAATATTCTTTGTTATAAAAGATGCTGAATTTATAAAATTTTACATTAATGCTAGCTATTTATCAGGCTCATTTTTACTGGGCGTCGGTATTGCTGAAAAATTTGCACAAAGGAAGAAGCCGAGTGAATAAAATTAAATTAATAATAGCATCTGTTTCTGCTGCAATATTTTCGTTAGCAGGGGTGTTTTTTTACGGCTTATCAAAAGGCAAGAGAGAGAAAGAATATGAGATACTTAAAAAAAATGCAGAAGATGCACTTGAAACTAATAAGCGTGAAGAGGCTCGCAGGAATGACAGCATTGACGATGTTGTTAAGCGGATGCGCGACTACACCGATAAATAATTATTGCTTGTGGGGTAAGCCGATAACGCTTACAAAATACCAGCTCAGCCAAATGTATAATGATGAAAGCATGCATAGTTTGCTAAGGCAAATAGATGGGCAGCAGCAAGAATGGAAAGCGCGTTGCGCGTAACTTATTTTTTTGATATTATATTTATGCGCATGGCGTAAGCCGCATATTGAAATGTTTCCCTAAGTTCGTTTTGGTAAGCGGTTTACCCTTTAAACAAAATATAAACATGAAAAAAACATCGAAAAAAAAATGGATTCAAGATATGGACATGGATGAAGGTGCTTTCACTAGGCAGGCAAAAAGGGCTAAAAAAACCGTCGCTCAGTTTCGTGAAGAAGTTCTTGACAACCCCAAAAAATACGCTAAAACAACCGTTAAAAGGGCTAATTTAGCCAAAACTTTTAGCAAAATGAAAAAGAAAAAATAACACACCCGTCACGCCTATTTAAATGCGTAAATTTGGCTGGTATTTTATTTTGAAATTTTATTCATTAAAAGCTTTACTATCAATATAGTAACCATAACCACAACCCCTGCACACAGCAGTGCAATAAACGCGACACAAATAAATGCCAAGAAATTGCGAATCATAAAATCATCCGCTAAACGCAACATAACTAACTGATTCACCAGGCTTCTTTGATGGAGGCAAAAGCCAAGGATCAAGCGATGAATAATCAGAAAACGATTTAAGCATTAAATTTCGCAAATTTTTAGTTTGACGCCGTAACTTTCTGTTGATTCGCTCCCGCTGGTCCAAAAATACATTCAATTTTTTATTAAAGCTGTCTATTGTTTCTCCAGCTGTTAACTCAAAAAAAAAGGTTCTTTCTAAATCTCCTGATGGCGGTGCTGGTGTCTCTTTCCCTTTCTGAAAAAAAACAAGATAAAAATCAGAATCATCATCGGAAAATGTAACAAAGTCACCATGGGAAAATGGGAATTGCATTTTATTTTACTCCTAATTTTGTTAAAAGTTAAGGCCACTAGCTTCCCCTTGGGAAACAACAAGGGGAGGAAGCGAGAAAGAGAAACAAAGCTAGTGACCTTAATTTTTAACTTTCTTCTATTTCCTCTAATTGAAACTCTATGTATTGATCCCCACCATCTGATGTTCCTTCAATAAAATTTTGAGCATCATTATTTTTTATTTTATTTTTTTCTTCTGAAAAATCATCTGAAAATATTTCATTAAATTTTTCTTCTAGTTCAATCCCGCTGTTTGATATCCAGCTTTTTGAAGCATATTTTATTACTGTCTTAATGCACATTTGGTCGTACCATTTATTCCAAATTGAATGCTCACCTTTATTCATTGATAAAGCTTTGCGTTTTTCTATTTCTGCTAAATCCATAACATGAGTCATAAATGATCCATCAGGCATTTTTGCAACGCAATATGCCCCAACTGTTTTTTTCTGACTTCTGCTTGGATTTATGGCGAATATGTCCGCAATATCATGCTCAGGCATGTCATACATGCCTTTGTAAATAAAGTGGTCGCCTTCTTTTACGATATCTCCCATGGCATGACGTATGAAGCCATTTTTAACAGCAATTTTTACTAATCCTTTATAACTTGGATCTAAACATATTTTCCCTTTTCTTGGGACGAGATAAGCATATCCCAATGAAGGATTTAATGAAAGCCCCATGTTCGCAACATTGCATAATGCATCTTGAAATCCTTTTACATCATTGCGTATTGCATTTGCTAGATGATGGTTAGATTCGAATGCTTGTCTAGCAAAAGAAGCTTCTTTTGCAAACGTCATTTGCCCTGCTGCAGATTTGTCTATTAGAGCATTAAATTTTGGCTCAACAGCCACAATGGCTTTTACAATATTTGTTCCTGTATTCATAATTTGTACCATTTTGGAAGGCCTATTCTAGGCATTCCCTTGTTTATTACGCCACTAAAAATTTGAACGTCAGATATAAAATCCTCTGCATTAATTTTCTCTTTATATTTATCAATATTATTTACTGCCAAGTCAATTTCCGACATACCAACCTCTATTGAATCTTCCGGCATTAAGCTGCACACACACTCTGATTCTAAATTGCCAGATGGTTCGCTAACAAATATATTGACAAAATATACTTCATCCGTGTCAAGTAATTGCTTTAAGCCATAGGTATATAATGCCGCTTGGATATGGCATCCAAATTTTCCTATATACGATTCAATAGAGTCTATATCAAGCACGCCAGATTTTGGGGATATTTTTTTTAAGTCGCAACAAAAGAGCGCGCTTCCGATTCGCTTCACGTAATCGAAGCGCGCTTTACAATTTACCCCTTTGTAATCAAATTCAATGCTTGATTCAGCTATGCCATCGCAAAGCAGTTTTTTTGCAAATTTAGATTTATTAAAAATTGACTCTTTCATCTCGTTGATTTTTTCAAAATCTTTTGAAGAAATCCACTCGACTCCATTGTCAGCACAGCATTGAATTTCATCTTTAGCTGCTTTCAACCTCTTATCGGGTTGTTCGCTCACAAAAAATTGTTTTTCAAAAAGCTCTGGCTCAAGAACTAAACAATGCAATGCAGAGCCTATCACCATAGCGTTAGTTTTTTTTATCTCTCCAACATGGTAAGGATGTCTTGCATAATGCTTTATAGCAGTAGAACCAAGAGCTGGTATTTTCAAATACTCATCAAATGAAATCTTTTTGCATACATCTTTATAGCTTTTCATGTCTTACTTGTTCCCATTTAATTCATGATTAACATCAAGCTCAGCATCTTGCCTTGCTTTAACCTCATCTCGAAGAATTACAACATCTTTTGGCGCATCGATGCCTACTCGTGCAATACCGCTTTTTTTGCTTATTTCTAAAAATGTAATTACGATGTCGTCGCCAATTAATATTTTCTGGCTATCTTTTCTTGTTAGAACTAACATTATGCCGCTGCCTCCCATCTGCCGTGATTATAGTACTCAGAAATTTTCCGCTTATAAGCTTCTATTTGTTTGTAGTAAATCTCGTGCAGTTCATGAGCTATGAAATCATTAACATCATCAAATGCGGCAGTGAAAAGGTTTTCTTTTTTTTGCATCAGGTCTGCAATGACGTCAGAGTTGTCATTGATAATTCTATAAACATGATCTTCATTTGCTTCTTCAATTAGAACGTTAGATATTGTTTTATAGCTGAACCCATTAAGATTGCTTAACATAGCTTGTCTTGCAATAGCCATTGCGGTTTTTGGCATTTTGTCCTCTAGTGAAAATACATTCATATTTTTGTCCTCTTAATTTGTTAGTTTGTAAATACAGTGTACTGCAAACCAGAACAATTGTAAAGCAAATTTGAGCAATTTTTTTGTAAAGATTTTGTAAATCTTACCAGAACATTTTAGAGCAAATCTTTTTTCTTTAGATAAATTCCCTCAGCTTCACCAAGAGCTTTTATTCTGCTCCAATAATTTGTTTTTCTAGTGTAGTCGCTGTAAGGGAGTTTTCCATTTTTAGCCCAAGATGAAACCGCAGATGGTGCTATTTCCACTTCTCTTGCTATTTTCCTAACCCCAATCATCAAGATTATTTCCCTCAGATTTGATGGTTTTCTAATCCGACTATCTTCTTTCACTTTGGCCGTATGTTTTATTTTTACTATTGTTTGCATAGATGTAATGATAACATGCTAAACTTTTTTTTGTCAATATTTTGTTGACATAATCAGAACACTGAGTTAGTATTTTTGAAGAAGGAAAAATGGAGGATTTTTATGTTAGATTTTGATACTTTTTTTGAAAACTATCCGGCAACGCCATACAAAATAAGATCGTATGCTAAAGCCAAAGAGGAATTTGATAGAATAAACCCTAGCAAGCAGGAGTTATTAGAGATAATAGCGTCTTGTGCTAGGGAAAATGAGATTAGGCAGTTTGCTATTGATAACAATAGAGATTATGCCCAAACACCTGACCCATATTTATATTTGAGCGAGCGGCAATACAAGGCAAAAATACCCACAAAAGAAGAAGTATTGTCATTTCCTCGGACAAAGAAAAGAAACAAACTTGAAAAAGAGGCGATAATGCGCTCGACATTGGCGCATGCTGAAAAAGTCATGTTGAGATTCATATTGTCTCTATCAATTAGAGTTGGCAATACGTTTTGGAATTACAATAGCAATAGTATTTTTTTTGAAAAAGGCGTTGCTCGTGTCAGCGATGAATGGAAGGATGTGTTGAGAAAATATAGTGTTGACGTGATGAGCAATGCCATACATCGACTATCTATCTATAAAGATGCGCCGCTTAGTAAGCCAATCGAGCTGCCGTTTATTGCGTTTGTGTTGGAAGAAGAGCATAAGTCAAAGCAATTTGTTAAGCTTTCCCCTTCAAAAAAAATGTCACCAGTTGATGAGTCTTTGACTTTAATGCGAAGTAAATTTCCGGATTACGATGAGATTATACGGAAGCAAAAAACAGCAAAAGACAAGCTTAGAGCGCATATGCAAATGCAGCGGCAGTTAGGCATGTCTCAAAGTAACGAGGAAAAATGCATGCAGATAGCCGACATAATAGACAGAAAAATAGCATCATAGAAATTAAAATGTTCAATTGTAAAGAAATCTTAAAGAAATTTACAAAACATTTACACTTTTCCGCCCCGTATATGTTTGACATGGTTTTTCGAAGTGTGGTACATTAGTGACTTACCCGTGTCCTGTGGTAGTAAGTTCAATTATATTTAATTTTGTCTGTGTCTTCTGTTGCTTCTGTAAATTAGTTAAGATTAATTCTTATTATTTTTTGTGTTAGTTCTACGGCTTTTAAAAATATCATGTCCTCTGTTGCTTCTGAAAATTTTAAAGAGTTTGATATACAGTGTATATATAAGCAGTGGTTTGATATTCAATATCCGCTGTGTCTTATGTGGCATACTCCGAATGGTGGTTACAGACGTAAATTCGAAGGCTTAAGGCTAAAAAGAAGTGGGGTTGTTGCTGGAGTCCCAGATATATTTGTGGCTGAACCAAAAGGTGAGAAAAGCGGTCTTTTTATTGAGTTAAAGACAAAAAAAGGGAAACCAACAAAATCACAACAATCAATGCTTGATGCGTTAAATAGCCGTGGATACAAGGCTGTTGTTTGTCATTCTATAGATGAGGCAATGGGTGAAACAAAAAAATATCTTGACTCTTAATGTGTATCTAAATAAAATATCACCACAACCAACTCGTTAGGCCAATGGCCATGCCTCCTCAGCATCCAACTTTATCCCAAAAGGCTGGGGAGGGCTTTTTAATTTATTTTGATTTTTGAGGCTCAACATAGCACTCATCACAAATACACCCAATAACATCACCACCCAGAAACGTAATGTAAAGTTGTTTTCGCATAATTCCTAGATATGCTGGTATTGTCAAACCACAACTTTCGCATTCAAGCATCTCATCCACGGTTTTAATGAATTCAAAATCTTCATTGTCGCTGTTTTTAACAACGATGCCTACGTTGCAATAACCTTCACCTAACATTTTAATTTCTCCTGTTTTATTTATTTTGCATTATACTGCGATAGCCCTTTCAATATTACTCCGTATAGTTCTATTTCAGATTTACTGTAACGATGTTTTCTACCTAACTTTTCATAGCTTTCTATCCAATCATCTATTTCCATTCCTTCACATCCTATTTGACAATATCTGTTATGAGGAGTATAGAATCCAAATCCTTTCCCAAGGGAAAAATACATTATTCCCTTTGTGTCTTTAAATGTTGCTGTTGATAGTCTTGCGCCTCTTAAATCAGCTCCAGTTAAGTCAGCTCCACTTAAATCAGCTAAATGAAAATTTGCTTTGCTTAGATTTGCATATCTAAGATTAGCATGCCATAAATGAGAGCCCCATAAATCAGCTCCCGATAAATTAGCTCTTCTTAAATTAGCGTAGATTAAATTTGTTGAAAATAAATCAGCCCCATCAAGATTGCAATTTGATAAATCAGCATTTTTTAACCTTGCATGCTTTAAATTAGACCCTGTTAAATTTGCATATTTTAAATTTACACAACTTAGGTATGAGTTATTAAGATCATATCCGCTTAATAATGCTTGTTTTCCTGATTTCCTGTTTGATTCAAGCCATTTTTCATGTGAAATAAGTATTTTACTTAGTTTATTTAATGGTATTTTTTTCATTTTCCACTCGCCATGGTTTATGTTTAGATAATGCTTTTAATATTTTGCCGTATAATTTTATTTCAAATTTGCTGTAGTCATAATATTTTCCTATTTCTTTATAACGCTTAACCCATTTGTCTATTCTCATGTATTCACATCCTATCTGGCAATACCTGTTGTGTGGGGTGTAAAACCCAGAGTGATTGCCGAGAAAAAAACACAAAATCCCTTTTGTGTGATGAAATTTTGCCCCCCTTAAATCAGCCCCCCTTAAATTAACACCAGTTAAATTAGCAAAACTTAGGTCAGCATTGCTTAAATTTGCATAACTTAAATCAGTTCCTTTCAAGTCAGCATAAGACAAATTGGAATTTGATAAATCAGAGAAATTTAATTTTACATTTATTACGTCTGCATATCTCAAATCAACCCCTTTTAAGTTAGCAGAATTTAAATCATATTTGTTTAAATTTACGCAAGATCCTAACTTTTCATTTTCATCAAGCCATTTTGTATGTAGCTCTATTATTGCGTCTAGTTTTTCTTGTGTTATTTTTATCATAATGTTTTCCTTAAAATATAATTGGTTATGTCAGAGCAAGAGTCAGTTGTGCATGGTGAAAAATTGTGATCATAAGTTGAATTATCTGTGTAATGATAAGCCGGCAATGAGTAGCCATCAGGCATATTTATTTTCATCATCTCTACAGTACAAGCTCCAAACATGTTTACTTTTTTCCCATATGCCCGCGGCATTTTTCTTTTTACTGCCCTGTAAACTCTTAATCTCTCTATATCAGAAATTTTATCTATATTTTCGTGTGTCATATTTTTCTCCGGTTATTGGGTTTAAATTAAACAGGTCTGTAGTTAAAGCTACGTATTTTTCAAAAAATCTTGGAGATAATTTATCTATTACTAACCAGATGTCACTCATTACCTGAAAATTTGTGAAGTTACCTTTGTATTCGTAAGCTCTTGTTAAGCATACGTTTATTATTCTTCCGGCATCATAAATACACTCGTCAATGTTCGACAAATCTAATTCTACATCTGTGGGCAATCTTTCTGAAATTTCTATCAAAAAATCAATGTCTTCTTTCGACAAATCTAAGTCTATATGCTGGCAATCTTTTTCTAAAATTTTTATCAAAAAATTAATGTCTTCTACTGCCCTCTCTGCCATAATTAATTGTAAATAGTAAAATTCTTTTAGTTTTATCATTTTTTATTCCCCATTGTTGATTCTGATGTTGTTTTGTATGTTGGTTTGTTTTTTACCCATTCATCGAGTTCAATTCGGCGATATCTTACTGCGCGACCTATTTTTATGAAAGGTGGCGATTCAATTTTTCCGCCTTTCACGCCAAGAACTCGCAATTGGTTCAAATATGATGCGCTTAATCCTAAATAGTTTGCTGCCTCTGCAGTAGTTAATAATTTTTTGTGATCACTCATTGTTTTCTCTTTTGGTTAATAGATTAATTAATTATAATTGGCCTAGTGATAAGGTTCGCCCGATCATCACCTATGCGTTTTTCATTCTGTTCGCCACGGTCAAAACTGCTGCACTGTTCAAGCTATTGGATCAGGGTGTCGGAATTACCGACGGACTGATTGCCGTTTGGGACGCTGAAACGCAGGCGTTATTTGCCGCTGTCATGTCCTTCTGGTTCGGTCAACGCGCCTTGGCCTAGTGATAAGGTTCGCCCGATATACGGCCAGCTCTCCTCTAATTTACGTTCATAAAGTTCAATTTCCATTTTTATTTCATCCATTTTTAGGTTTTTAGTAGCATTATGCAATTCTTTTTCTGTTAATTTAACGTTTTCCATTTTTGAAATCGTTTTAAATAAGCTCCATTCATCCATTAATTTCCCATTATCGTCAGTAACTTCAAAATCAAGATCAAATTTCCAGAGACAGTTTAGCCAAAAATAGCTGCTGTCTAGGTCGAAATCAAATTTTGCGTTTGTTATACACCCTAACCATACTATTTTTGCATCTATGTGTAAATTAACTATCTTATTGTCTATTTTAAACATTAAATTTTTTATTAAATGTCCACTTCCTACTTTTATTGTTTGGCTTTTATATTCAAGTCGATAATTTAATTCAATCGATGTTTTTGCAGACTCTAACGCTTCTACTAGGTCGTTTATTTTGACGTTTCTCATTTTTGCTTCTCCTGTCTTGTTTTGTTTTGTTGTTTCAGTGTTTGTAGTGTACACACAATCAGAACAGGCGTAAACTCCTTTTTGTTGTTTAATTTTGCTTTTTTGAAAATATTTTTCGACTTTTGGTGTTCACTCGTTGTTGACACTTGAGTTATCGTTTGTTATATTAATTTACGCTCACAGCTAAATTTGCTGACTCCACTCCTGACGGTATGTTGATAAACTAGTTGTGGGCTCATAAATAAAGTATAAAAACAAATGAAAATGAAGCCTAGGCCAGTTGATACGTTATTAATTCTTAACGAGAAAGAAGAAGCATTTGTTCAAGAATATGCCCGAACCGGCGTCGGGAGTAAATCGTATATTGCAACTGTAAATCCTGAAATTTCCTTGCGTTCAGCAGAAGCGAGCGCGCGCAATTATTTGGCTAAACCACGTGTTAAAAAACGGCTGGAGCAGGTTTTGAAAATCAAAAAACAAATTAGCAACGAATCTATTAAGAAAAAATTTAAATTGAGTATTGATGAGGTTGTCGAGGATGTTTACAACATTGCAAAAACATCAACAGAGACTACAAACAATAGATTAAAGGCATACGATATGTTGTTTAGAAAGCTTGGTCTTTATCAAGACAAATCTGTCAATATCAATTTAGACACAAACACAGTCACAGTAAATCACGTCAGCGTTGAGCGCCCCTCAAACGACAGAGCTGCTATTGAGATATTAGAATAGATATTAGTTGACTGGCGTTCTGATTTTCAGTACAATACAGCAACAATAAAAATTACGAAAATATTTCTCAGATTTTTTTTGTTAATTTTAGATTAATTGTTAATTAGGTGGTTATTGATTTCTGAAAAAACAAAAATTGAATCGCCATCGTCTGTTTTGTCATGCGAGCAACTTGACAGGCTCAAGGGCTGGACATTTAAAAATGACAAATAAACTTTAAGGTTATTAAAAATGTTTGATCGCGCAGATTCAGAATACCATAAGTTACCGTTTGTGACTGATGTTGTACTGAGTAGGCGCAAATTTGCAAAATCATTAATCGACCACCACCATTGGTTAGTTGGCAAAGGTGGTGCTAAGGCTAGTTTTAAAGGTGAATACATCAGAAGTTTTCCCAGGGTTGTTAATAATTTGTCAGGTATTGACTTTAGAGATGCGTACATGAAGGATTTATGTTGGAAGTCTATAATTATGCTTTATTCTGATTTGCGTGGCGCGTACATTGTAGATTGTGACCTAAGCAGAACTGATTTTAGTTTTTCAAAAATGTGTGGTGCATATTTCAGGAATTGCAATTTAGATTATGCTAATTTTAGGGGTTGCGATATAAGATGCACCACGTTTGTTGGTATCGATATGACATTCACAAAACTAGAAAGGGAATATAAAAATGATTCCTGAAAAAAACTGCTATGAAATACAATATAGAACAAACGACAGAGAGGCTGATGAAAAAGATATGATTGAGTTAAATAATGATTTTTCTGGGGGAATACTTGAAAAGCGCCGGCTAGATTTTTGCCGAGACGACGGGCAAATTTCCCGTATTTTTATACATTTTAATTACGTACGGGCTGAGTTGCGTCACAAAACAGTTTGCTTAGGTGAATTAAATATTTTAAATAGAGTTTATAGAGAGGATTTCAGGGGGATTTTTATCTGTTGTGAAAATTCAATATCAGCCGATTTTATTGGTAATATTTGTGCAATTGAGGAGGTTTGCAATAAAATCAACATAGACAAGGCTGACGCATCTGGCGTTTTAAATTATTTATTTGATTGCGATTATGTAAACGAGTTAA
>Ga0194023_1000016_pt1 | contig 28393 bp, 43 predicted proteins | sample IW6Sep16_MG_FD_140348 | JGI IMG/M metagenome (GOLD analysis project Ga0194023, IMG submission 140348) | Freshwater microbial communities from the Broadkill River, Lewes, Delaware, United States - IW6Sep16_MG | ecosystem: Environmental > Aquatic > Freshwater > River | place: USA: Delaware...
AAATGTTACTTAGATGCTACTAAAGATACAGTAGCAACAACTAAGACTTATGTTGAAATACATTACAATTGTTATCAACATAAGACTCGTCATATTATTACACAACTAAAAAAGTAATTATGAAAAAATTTTATTTATGGAATGATGGATTAAACATTCCACCAGGATTTAATGATCCAGCAGATGACTAATATAGCATTATTTATCTGTTGTGTATTAATTATAATTATGATGTTTGATGATTAAAATTTAAAAACATGATTTTAGAATTATTAATTATATTAGGGATGTTCACAGTATGTGGATTATTTTCCTATTTAAAACACTAATATGATTTATCTAGTAGCTAAATATCAAGTAAATGATATTCCTAATGCTACTATAAATGATTGTGAACAATATATAAAAACAAAAGACGTACTAGGCTTAGATATAGAGACTTCTGCAAACAGTAAGTTTGGACATCTAAGCAATAAAATATACTCTGCAGGTTTAGATCCTCATTTATCTAGAGTAATTATGCTCCAGATTGGAGATCTTGAGCGTCAATATATTATTGACGTTAGAGATTATTCCTTTGAGGAGTTAAAACCTATATTAGATATCTTACATTGGAATAAAGACACTACTTTTGTAGGTCATAATCTAAAGTTTGAGGGAGTTCATCTCCGTCATAACTATGGTGTAAGATTAAATAGAGTATATGATACAATGATGGCAGAAATTTCATTAAACAATGGAATTACTGAAGGTTTATCCTTAGAAGTATTAGCAAAAAAGTATTTAAATGTAAAGTCTAACTATACATTTGATTTATTTTCTCAAGAGGAGATAGTTGATCTGGACCCTACTGAGGAATGGCATAAAACAGCTTTTGAAATAGAAGATGCTATTCAATTAGACAAGTCTACTCGACTTCAGTTCATTACTATGACATCTCAACCATTTTCAGAGGAACAAATACAGTATGGTGGTCTAGATATTGAATTACCTCTTAAAATAAGAGATTTTCAATTAGCAGGACACCGAAAGTTAGGATTCCACTTTCTGAATATGAGCAATATTCTGTTTGAATCCAATTATACCCAAGTCGCTGCTGACATGGAATATAATGGAATGCCATTTGATGTAGTTCACTGGAAACAATTAGCTAAAACCAATGAAGAGGTTTACTCTTCTAGGCTTACTCAACTTAATGACTACATAGCTAATACATTTCCAAAGTACAATCAACTAACCCTCTTCGGAGGTAGTACGTGTGTTATAGATTGGTCTAGTCCTAAGCAAGTAATATCTTTCTTTAGAGAGCTTGACATCTGTCCTAAAGAGAAGTCTAAACAAACTAAACGTTTAGAATGGAGCGTGAGTGCTAAAGCACTACTTCCTACTCTTGACTTAGATAGAGCAGGAGTTTATTACAAAGATAAGACTTTAGATTCCATTGAGGATTATGAAGACTTAAAACTTGCTTATTTACTTCTGAGAAAAGCTCAGATGAATATTACTACTTATGGGCTAGACTTTCTAAAGTATGTACATCCAGTGACTGGTAGATTACATCCTAAATATAGGATGCATTTAGCCAGCTCTCGTACCGCTACTACATCTCCTAATTTGTTGGCAATACCGTCAACTCATAGAGATGCTTTTAATGTTAATAACAAACCAGATAGAAAACTTATAATAAATGACTATAGTTCGCAAGAAAGTCGTATTATAGCTTCTTTATCTGATGACCCTTTACTTATTAAGTTCTTTAATGAAGGCAGTGAAGAGTTTGGATCTGATTTCCACTCTTATACTACCCAATTAATTGAAGATGCTAGAGGTAGTGGGTTTAAAATGTTTCACAACAAACATGAAAAATTTACTAAAGAAATGGCTATAAAGAGACAGAATACAAAAGCTGTTAACTTTGGCCTTGCGTAAACTTATGCGCCTTTATGCAGCAATGTATAAAGCAAACTCCGAATTTTAATATTTTTATTTATGATAAGAGCACAGTATGCATATTTTTCTAATGACGAAGTTAAAAGAAATTCAACCTGTCATGCAGACTTACATATAAGGTTAGCACAGGATTTTACAAGAAATGCAGGATTAGTACTTGAAAAAAAATATATTAAACCTAAAGATCTTCAAGATGTTAGAGATTATATAGATTTAGTCTCTAGAGCAGTGAAAACTATTCTAAAGATAGAAGAAGATGAAGATATAATAAAAGTATATTATATATTAGGTAAAAAGAGTGCTTTGTATAGTTATACTACTCAATGCTTAAGGTTTATTTATAATTATTGCAATGATGGTAATCATACGGATTATTCTTTAGTCTTTAGAAAATACAAACAAGCGAAAAAGTTTAAGTCTTTTAATAAACTGTCAGCTTTAAAAAGATTGTATTTACTTACTTTTGTTTACCCTGCTGTAACAAATAAAGCTTATAGTATAGGACATTACCCTGTAACAGTAGATCCTATAGATGAAGATAGGCCTATTATATTTAATGGGAGAGATATAAAGAAGATATGCCCAGTAAAGTTTTATAGCTTTCAATCTTATTTTGCACAAAAGGCTTTAAAAATAGAAACTAAAGAAAAAGATTTTTCAAGATTTAAAACTTGGAAATACTATTTAGATCAATTAAATAAAAATATTGAACTTTCTAATACATAAAAACTCATGGTATTAGAGGGAACGGCAAAACTCATTTTTATGGATTTAACTAAAAATTATAATTTTGGAATTTATAAAAAAATATATTATATTAACTTTGGCCCTTATTTATTTACTAGAATCCTATATAAAAATAAAGTAATATGGAATAAAGGTTATGATGCTGAAGTAAATTCCATTAAACAAGTGAGAGATAAAGCTCTACTTGACAGATTAGAAACAGAACTTATAGATGATATATATTTTTAAGCATGAAAACAGATGACAATGCCGTGGCACAGTTGAATACTATTTTATCAATTATTAACTCATGTACTGAGTTAGATCTTCCAAACGGTGCTAAAGGTGCAATATGGAAAGAAGAACTGATAAATAAAATTCAAAAGGCTATAGAGACTGACAAGGAGAATCCTAAATTTATAAGAACTCCAGTTACATATGGAGACTGCAATAAAAAAACCTGTGTATGCTATAATCAAAAACATTTAGATAGATATGGCAAAGGTTCAAGAGTAGTTGAATGTGATCAACATTCAGTTCTTATTCAAAGAGGATTATGACACAGTCCGAACTATAAATATAAATTATGAGATATACACAAAAAGAATTAGAAGCAGATATTAAATCTAAACTTGAAAATTGCTACTTTAAAAAACCTTTACCTGGAGAAATTTACTCTATAGGAAAAAGAAGATCTTTTGATGCTCTAAAAGAAGCATATAAAGTAACAGACAGGAAGTTAATGAAAGCACTAATAAATTTAGAAATGGGGTGTTACTATTGCCCTGATATCAAAAAGATAGTTTTTCATAGAGTAAATAGGTATTTATCTAGAAAAGCTATACTAGGAGATTCGCTTTCAACTACATTGAGAGAAGCAAGAATAGATGTTATAATAAATAAGTACTCATCAAAAAAATATACTCCAGATTATCTAGCTAGTCTAATTGAAGATATCTTAAATACTAAATTATAGAGTAAAGTAGAAATACTTTGATTAACACATTGATGGCATTACTGCCATTTCTTTAAGTAAACAATTAGGAATATCTAAAAAGGCAGCGGAAGAATTAATGGATACATACTTTGCGGTTTTTAAAAACTTAAAAGCATTCCTTGATTCTTCTTCTAAAGATGCTTTAGAAAAAGGTTATGTGATATTTCAAGATAAACTTCAAGGTATTTTTATACAGAGAGGTTATCATGAGATGAAAGAAAAAGAGAAGAAGATACAAAAGTATTTCTTTTCTGAGCAATATAGAAGACTTAATCTTGAAGCTCGTCAAGAATATAAAAGAAAGTTGTATATACAGAATCCACACTTTAAAGAGTGGTATACTGATATAGGAGTCTTAAAGTCAGCTCTAGGTAATAGAGGTTGTAACTATAAGATTCAAGGTACAGCTGCTAAACAAAGTAAGTTAGCTCAAATAAATATGAGAAATCATTTTATTGAGAATAATTTACCTGTTAGCATTTTACTTTTACTACATGATGAGAGTATTCTTGAAACAATACCTGATTATGCTGAAAAAGCATCAGAATTACAGAACAAATTTATGGTAGAAGCAGCCAATGTTTTCTGCCCTAATGTAAAATTTACTACTTCAGGAGAAATATCAGATAAATGGGAACATTAACAAACAATAGAAGCTTAAATAGTCTTCTAAAATATCCAGAAATAGGAGAGCAGTTATTCGATAAGAATAACAAACTTAATGAGAAGTTAGATAATAGTCTTTTATTTAAAGCTCCTGCTATACTTTGTGAAGATATAGATGGTATAGAGATTAAATACTTGATCTCTAAGACTCATAGAACCATAACAGCTTATGGTCCAGGAGGAATCTTAGTCACAAAGAGTGACCCTGTTTTTCAGGGAGCTTTATATGATAGAATTTATAATCTAACAGTAATTAGAAAGATCCTTGATTTAGTTACTCATTGGGATTATAATATGGAGTATAACTTTATACTACCAGCCACTTTACTAAGTGGTAATTCACATATTCACACTGACTACTTACCTTTTAGTCATTTATTTTTTGAGAGTATTTATTACTCTAAAACAGATAAGGACTTTTATAAATTCAATCCAGAGGAAGCTTTTAGATTATTTAAAAATTCAAATTTAAGTTGCACTCCAATTCTTGGAAAGTCTAATGTTAATAATCTTATTTATGTAGATACAGGTCAGTATTCAGCTGTACCTTCTTCCGTTGGTCTAAACAGACAAGTACCTATGTATGGTATTAAAATACTTACTTATAAAGGGGTATTTCATATGAAGAAAGTGCATACTAAAGAAGTTGATCTAGATGAAATAAAATCTAAAGTAGTTAAATTTGTACCTAAGTTTTATTCTTATATTAACGATCATTTTCTAGACAATATAGAACTTAAGAAAATCGTTAATACTACTTATAAACACTTGGAAATTGAAGGACTAAGTAGAAAGCAGCAAAATGAGATTAATAAACTAATCTCTAAGATTGCTATAGACTACGAAAAAGAATTAATAGAATATGGACTTGAATCCAAAGTTACTAAATAAACTGGATAAGTTAGGGGTACATGATTTAGATTCTTGTCTGACATTTTTATTTACTTTAACTTACCAACTAAAAGATTCCCCTATAGACCCTAGAGATCTGGTAACCTTACAGATAAATAAAGTTTTAGTTATGGACCTCATTAAAGGAGAGTTCGTATGTAAAATACCTTTATTTGTTGGAATGGAAGTACCAGATGATTTAGAATCTATAGAAGATTATTTAAAATTATTTAGACAGTATGGTATCTATGGAGACAACAAACTAGCTCGTAAACGTATCTTACGCTTCTTGAAAGAGAATCCTAAGTATACTTACGCAGACATCATTTCAGCCACTGAATACTATGTAACTAAAACTGCTAAAAAATTTATTAGAAAACCTCATTACTTCTTGTACAAGAGAGTAGGTGGAGAGGAAGTATCCACTATCTCTGAAATACTTGAGGAATTAAATCACAAACAACAAACTTCTGACGATGAAGAATTAATGTAAAAGTAGATTTCGCTTCTGACGCAATACATTTTTAATGAACCGTTTTAAAGAATATATTAGAAGAAGAGAAAATCAACTTAATGGTAAAGTGAATCTTATTAGTTGGAACCATAGATATCCAGATATATCTAAATACCTCCCAGGAATCAGTAAAGGCGATTGTACGCTTGTTACTGCTCATTCAGGTGTAGGTAAAACTCAGTTAACTAAAGATTTCTTTGCATTAACCCCTTTTCAATTTTACAAAGAGAATAAAGATAAGTTATCGCTTAAGATCATTTACTTTGCTCTAGAAGAATCTAAGGAAGAATTTTATGACAGTGTAGTTATTCATGAGCTATACACTAGATTTGGTATTAAGCTAGATGTCAATACGCTAAGAGGCCAAGGCATTGTTCCTATGTCTAAAGACACTTTAGATAAGGTGCAGAAAGTCATTGCCTATGTAGATGAGTTCTTCAAAACACTTACCGTAGTAGACACTATATCTAGACCTGACTTTATGTTAAAGTATTTGGAAAGGTATAGTAGAAGTATAGGTACTCATTACTATAAATATAAAGATGGAAACGTTATTCCAGAATCTGAGTATAATTCCCTTCCTGATCAAAATGATTGGGTATATTCACATTTCTTGGAAAATGATCCAAATCATTATACTATAGTAATAACAGATCACATATCTCTATTAGATAATTTACCAGGAAAGAGTTTGCACGAAACCATGCATTATTGGTCAGCAAAAGTTTCCAGAGGTATATTGTCTAAGCTATGGAAGTTTAGTGTTTGTAATGTACAGCAGCAGGTATCATCAGGTGAGAATTTAGATCACATTAAAAGTAAACATTTCATATCTACTGCTAATTTAGCTGACAATAAAACTACCCAAAGAGATCACAAATTAATACTAGGTCTTTACTCACCTCATAAGTATGATGTCAAGTCCCACCTTGGATATGACATCACTCGATTTAAAGACAATATTAGATTCTTAAAAATATTAAAGAATAGGGAAGGTCGTACTAATCTAATCAAAGCACTGCACTTTGATGGAAGTGTTGTGAAGTTTAGAGAATTACCATCTTCTGGTTCTTCTAATATAACTAAATTTTATAACTTATAAACTTGAACTATGATTAAGTCTATTTGCGTAGACACACTTACAGCTCTGCAAACTAATGAACTAATGGCAGAGAAAGGAAAGGCAACACGAGATAAATGGAGGGATTACGGTGCTGACATCTATCACTTCATGACTCAGTTGCAGGAATTAGGATTTTTTATTGTATTAGTCCTAGGAAATCCTGGTACTGGTAAAAGTACTGGTATGAGAACACTACCTCACCAAACTAATATTTGGTATAATACTGATTATAAAGATCCAGTATGGAGAGGAGGAAGAAAGGAATATGGAACTAAGAACAACCCTATTGAACCTTATCATGTTGTACCTAAATCCTATGATGAGATTATTCAGCATATTAAAACAGGTATGGAAAAAGGTGCAATAGACCCAAATCCAATTGCTTTTGTAACTGGGCATTTAGAAACTTACAAAGAAGGAGATGAATCTAGAACTAGATTAAAAGTCCTTGGTAATATGGCGACAAAGTTTCAAATAGAAGGTAAGCAAGAGATGGTACTTTACTCTAAGGTACTAGTAAATGGTGGGAATAGAGAATATGTACTAGAGACTGTTAATGACGGTTTTGGTACTGCTCGGTCACCAATGGATATGTTTGATGCAGACAGAATTCCGAATGACTATAACTCTATTATAGAGGCAATAGAAAATTATTAAACACTTAAACTACAACTATGAATATTACAGGATCACAAACTAGATCTAACGGAGGTGGAAACTTCCAACTTTACACAGGATTACAAGCAGTTAAAGTAGCAGCTGTTAATCCTACCAATGAACAATACAAAAATATCACTGGTAATGAGCTACCATTTGAGCTTAGCTATGAGTTAAGTACTTCAGATACTGGTTCTGCCAGATTGGTGAGATTTCTTTGCCAACATGTGGTTAGTGGTAGTTATCACTTCGCAGACTTCTATATTCGTGACAACTTCATCACCAACGGTGCTGGAGATAAATTTGTCTTTATAGATGCCAAAGGTCAAACTTCATTTTATTCACCTACACCAGAAGAGGTAGTAGCTAAATCCCCTTGGATGTCTATGCCTATGATCAAGTGTAGAGCTGGAGAGAATACTTTGATTGACTTTATGCAAAGATTGGTTTCTTATTCACCAAGAGTTGATGGAGCAAACTGGACAGCAGATTTAGCTAACGAAGGTTATGACATCAATAAGATTTACAATGGAGATATGACTTTCTTACGAAGTTTTATTGAATTTGCAAATAAAAATGAGAATATCGTTGCAGTACCATTTGTAGTGCAGAAGACTGAGCCAGAAGCTGGTAAGTTTAGATATAATCAGAGAATAGAAACTAAACACCCTGTATTTAGTTCAGCAAGATCAAGCGATGATGGTACAATTAAGTTTAATAACTCACGTTATACAAAAACTATTGAACGATTACACGCTGATTCAAGAGCATTCAGTACTAGGCTTTATAGTCCTAACACTGGAGAGTTTGATGAAGGTTTATGTGCTAGACCTAGCTCATCTGCCTCAACAGCCCCAGCAACTAACACTTTAGGTAGTAGCTGGTAATATTTACTGTCCTTCTCCCTCTTTAATTAGGGGGAGGAGGGCTTAAATTTTTAATTATGAGTAATACACAAATATATATAATTGGATTTTTTGTTTTATATTTTATAGTAAAACTATATGAAGTTTATGAGAATACTGAATCTACTTGGACAGATGTACTTCAGAAAGCAATCTTTTGTTTAGTTTGGCCTTTATCTATCATGTATTTAATAATTTATTTATTACTAAACTGGATAAAAACAATTTTTCCAAATCCTCCTAAGTGGTTATAATATGAAGATTTCAGGTCTAAATAATAGGATGAGCAGTAAGCAAATTCTAGATAAATGGGGACAAGAAGCAGTATTCAAAATAGTATTTGATGAGTATCCTGATTTAGATAAAAAATATCGTTCTCCATTTAGAAGTGATAAGTCTGCAGATTGTAGATTTGAATACGAAAATGGTAAATTAACATTCATTGATAATGCAGGTTTTGCAGGTTATATAAAGTTTGATTGTTTTGATACTGTCAAACATAGATACGGACTTAAAGATTTTTCTACAACTTGTAAATTCATTGAAGATCATTTTAAAGGTAATCCTCAAGTTAGTAAACCTACTGAAATAGTATACACAGAGAAAGAGAAATTTAGACCTAATATAGTATTTTCTCATCAAGAATTTACAGATGAAAATAATCCATTTGATAAATGGTTCTTAACTCCTAAAGATCTAAATAGAGATCCAGAGACTTTTTTAGTTGAAAAGTATTGGACTACTGCTAAAAAAGATTTAATTCTAAAAGAGTACAGATTCGGACATCCATATTTTTCTCCTATAGTTGCGTATCATTTTAAAGATACTAAACATACTAAACTATATTGGATAAATAGAAAGGAGTTTAAATGGTTTTCTAATTGCTCTAATGAAGATATCTTTAACTGGTCACTACTAGCAGAATTTGTAAGACCTTGGATAATTCTTACTAAGTCTAAAAAAGATGCCTTAATACTTTGGTATGTCTATGGAATACCAGCAATAGCTGTACAGAATGAAACTTGTCTAATTCCAGACGATAAATTGAAAATTCTTAAACATAAGTTTAGAAAAATATATACTCTATTTGATAATGATAGAGCAGGTAATGAACAAGCTGTAAAGTATAAAGAATTATACAATATGGACAATTTAAAATTACCAGAAAGATTTAATGATACTGCAAATTTAGTTGAGACAGTCAACAATAAATTTAATGCAGGAAGTATAATTTATTCATCAATTAAACCATAAAAATGAATTTTTATATTAATAGTAAAAACCAACTTTGCTTTATAATTAACAGACTATCTACTGATGATTATAAGATTTATACTCCTGGAAAAGGTTTTCAGGTAAAAAAACTAGCAGGACAACCTAAACATAAGGTTGAGGATATTGTAAAAGCTTTTTCTAATAAAAACGAATCGGAGCTACAATTAAATGGAATAGATGATACTTTTGAGCAAGTTTATAAATTTCTACCTCCTGATAAATTTATAAATGAAGAGGAGTACAATAAAGGAGGTAAGTCAACAGATCAGGATAGATTACTTCTAGTAAGATATCATAAAGCTGTAACGACTCTTCTTAACTTTTTAAAAAAAGCTAATGCTGAGCAAGAGGTAGTGGAATCTTCTACAGAAAAACAACCTTCTACAGTTTACGGTGAATACTTAGATGCGTCTGACCAAGTTGACACTTTTAAAGTCAGCTATTAAAGATTTTTAGAATAATGGTAACAAAAAGATATTTAAAACAGAATGGAGTTGCAGATTCCTGGATAGATATACTTTATGAACTCTTAAATAAAGAGCCTCTCCTGTCTTTTGGGGACCGCTTAATAGCTGAGAGGGATAAAGTATGTCCAATGGCAGATTCTCCCTTGAGAGTCTTTAGAATGCCTCTAGAGGACATTAGAGTAGTACTCTTAGGTCAAGATCCTTATCCAAATTCTGCTGCTAACGGTCTAGCATTCTCAAAGTCTAAGAATTACACTAAAGTACCCTATTCTTTACAGATAATGTTAGATGAAATTTCCAGGATGTATGGATTATTTCCACCTCCTGAGATTGATACCTTTGATATGGAATTAACTCCATGGGTTAATCAAGGAGTTTTCTTATTAAACACAGCTTTAACTACTGAAGTTAGTAGACCTAATGCACATAAAGATTTATGGGCAGAGTTTACTAAGACAATAATTAGAACTATTGCTGTAAATAACCCACTAGCAATATGGGCTTTAATGGGAAAACAAGCTCAAAGCTATGAGCCTATAATTAATGCTCACAATGAAATGCCAAGACAGATTGTAACTACCTCTCATCCTGCTGCTAGTAGATATGGAATTAAGTTTGTAGGTAATGGATTTTTTACTGAGATTAATAATGCTTTAGAAAAAATTAAATCACCAAAAATAAACTGGGTCGATGGATAAAATTAAAGTATTTACTTCAACTGTATATGCTCAAGAAGAAGCTAATAAATTAACTAGATGGTTAGCTCCAGAAGTAGAGATAGTTGATTCTATTCTTACAGCAGATGTAGTCTTATTTAAAGGTGGGGCTGATATTTCCCCTGATATTTATAATAATAAAAGACTGACAAATTTCACTAGAATAATAAATCACAGTAGAGATATGGTGGAAGTGGAGCATTTTCAGGAAGCGGTGAAACATAATAAATTTATCATAGGTATTTGTAGAGGAGCGCAGTTAACTTGTGCTCTATCAGGAGGATATCTAATTCAACATGTGACAAATCATGTAAGAGATCATAAAGTTGTTTTGAAAGATCCTATTATTCCTAATAAATACCATCAGCTCTTAGCTACTTCTACCCATCATCAAATGATGTACCCTTATAATATAAATCCTCAAGATTATGATTTATATGCTTGGGCTACTAAATTAAGTACTACTTATACTCACACTATTCCTGCTGGTGAATTTAATAGAAAGATGATAGAGATGAGAGAGCCTGAAATAGTATATTTTAAGAAAACAAAAGCTTTAGCTATTCAAGCTCATCCTGAGTTTGTACCAGGATCTACTAATTATAGTTATTCACATAGAAGATATGTATTTAAATTAAGACAACTTTTTAAAAAATTATATGTCGAACATAAAAAACAACAAGAAGCTAATAGGACTCGTTGTAAGTCCTCTTCACGATAGTAATAATGTAGGTATCAATTATAGATACGTAGACTATCTATCTAAATTTGGAGATGTTTTATTTCTTTACTCAAATATGGAGACAGTTATTGACGTAGACTTATTAGTGCTACCTGGAGGTGCAGATGTTGATCCAGCTAGATATGGTCAAAGACCCCATTTGAGAACTCAAAGACCTAATATTTACTTAGAGCACTTTGACAAGCATATGCTTCCACAATATATAGAAGCAGGTATTCCTATATTTGGTATATGTAGAGGTATGCAGTCTCTAAGTGTTCACTTTGGAGCTTCATTAATACAACATTTAAATTTAAAAAGTAATTTATCTACAGAAAGAGAGAAGTTACTGGAGACAATGATTGTTCCTGATAATAAATTAAACAGTAGTATATTTGAAGGAACTAAATTTGAAAATATTTATAATGTAGTACCTAAAGGACAAAAGATTAGATCAAATTCAGAGCTTGAAGCTCCTGTAACAGCTAGATTTAAAGGTATTAACTCAATACATCACCAAGCTTTAGATCCTAATAAATTAGGACCTAATATTCAAGTATTAGGTTATTCACGAAATAGATTCAATAATATAGAAGCTATTAAAGTTGCAAATCATAATATTTATGGGGTACAATATCATCCAGAATGTATGGAAAGACCTCATTTTGCTGATTCATTAATAAATAAATTATTAAATACATGATAGATTTCACTATAGGCACTGATTTTGAAATGCCAATAATTAATAAAACAACAGGTCAACCTATATCAGGGGTAGGTTTAATTGGAGGAACTAAAGACGAGCCTCTTTCTATTGGAAATGGATGTGGTAGACAGGAAGATAATGTAATGGCAGAGTTTACTATACCTCCTTGTAAAACTTTTGAAGAGTTTGTAGATTATATCTCTTACTGTATAGAAAAAGGTAATGAAATTCTAGCAGAGATTAATCCTGATTTTGTTTTAGTTGCTAAGTCTTCTTTTGATTATCCTGAAGATGAGCTTATGACTGAACAAGCAATGAGATTTGGATGTATGTCTTCTTATGATGTATATAGTAGACAACCTATTGAAAATCCACCTATAGAGCAGATTGGAAACTTAAGGTCAGCTGGATTTCATATTCACTTTGGTAGAGATGAGCAATTAAAACCAAAAGATATTGAAGTAATCGTTAAACTTTTTGATAGTTTAGTTGTCTTACCTTCTCTACTACTTGATTCAGATACTGAAAGAAGAAAGTTATACGGTAAACCAGGAGAGTTTAGATTCAAACCTTATGGTTGTGAATGTAGAGCTTTAGGAGCAGGTATGCTAGGTAATTTAGACTTAGTAGAGTTTGTATGGGAACAAACTATGAAAGTAATAGAAAGATTTAATGCAGGAAAACCTGTAAATGTTGTCACTCAAGCTTTAGTTAAGGAAGCAATTGACTCTCATAACCTAGAGTTAGCTGAAGAATTATGTGAAAAATTAGAAATTAAAATACCAGAAAAATGCAAGATCGCAGTATAGTCTTTGTATATGGTTCTCTGAGAAAAGGAGAGTTACATTATGAAGGATTTAAACAACAGTTTGGAAACGAAATTGAATACTTAGAAACTACAACAGTAAAAGGATTTGATCTATATAGATTATGGGGATATCCTGGTATTAAAGTAGGACAAGGAACTCTCGTAGTAGATGTTCTAAGGTGTGGACCAGAGGCAAAAGCTAGTATGGATAGAATGGAAATAGGAGCTAATTACTCTGTGAAACCTCTACAAGTAAATAACTACGTAGGCGAAATATATTTATATGAAGGAGAAGTTCAAGAAGTAAATAAAATAGATCATGGCGATTGGAAGAAAAGGGATAAGTAGACCAATATATAGATTAAGAGAGCATGGAGATAAGTTTGTTAGAGTTTTCTCTAGACATGACTCCCATAATTTTTTAAGATTTAACTTACCAATAGAGAATGGTAAATACACTGTCTATAGAGCAGGCTCACTGACAGCAGCTCCAGGAGCAGAGATAGAAATAAATACAGTAGAATCAATAAATAATTGTGCAAATAAGATTAAAATGAAGTCTTTATTTCACAGAGCAGGAGTTTCAACTCCTGATTATTATACAATTGATCCTGAGACTATCTCAATACTTGATGCTTCAGGTGAGCCAGTAACTAAATTTAAATACCCACTAATTGCAAAAAGAAATAAAAGATCTGGTGGAGCAGGTATGATTAAAATTGATAATGCTCAAGAATTTGAAGAATTTCTAGAGTCTAAGGTGAGAGTCAACAACTACAATAAGACTAATCCTTATTACTTAGAAAAATTCAAGAATTACTCTAGAGAGTATCGTATTCATCTATCTGCTGCAGGACATTATTTCTATGCAAATAGGAAGTTATTGACTACTGATGCTCAAGAGAGATGGTACAGAAATGACAGTAACTCTATATGGGCTACTGAAGAAAATATTGATTTTAACAAACCTCCTACTTGGAATGACATAGTAGCTGATTGTCAGAAAGCAAGAGAAGCTTTAGGACTTGATATCTGTGGGTTTGATGTAAGAGTCAATAAAGAAGGTAAGTGGGTAATTATAGAAGCTAACTCAGCTTGTTCATTTGGAAATAATCCTAATGAAAGTATTACTGCTATCAAGTATAAAAAAGAATTACTTAAAGTTCAAAAACTTAAATCATAATGTGTGGATTATCAGGTGCAGTAGGTACAAGACCTAATATGCTTAAATTAAAAATATTAGGTATTATAAATGAAACAAGAGGAGAACACTCTGCAGGTATATATTGCAGAGGAGATCTTATGAAAGCTCCAGGATTATATAGAGATCTTGTTTTAAACGTTAAAGTAGAGGATGAGTTTAATGATGGAGAACCAAAAGTGGTTCTTCAGCATACTCGTAAAGCTACATGGGGGGCAAAGACTAAAGAAAATGCTCATCCTTTTGAATTTAGTGATGATAATGATACTATGCATATTATGCATAATGGGTCTTTAGATCAAGTGCATAAACTTAGGACTAAGTATGGAGTAGATAAAACTTATGAGGTAGATTCTCAAGTACTAGGTCATATTATTTTTCATAACCCAAAAAGACTAACCTCAGTATTAAAATCTTACGAAGGTGCTGCAGCTTTAGCATGGACTTATAAATCAAGTCCCGATACTCTTTACCTATGGAAAGGAGCTTCTAGAAACACCAAATATGAGAAAGATTTAAAGGAAGAAAGACCTTTGTTTTATTACAAAGATTCAGTAGATGATACTGTTTATTTCTCTTCTATTGAAAATAGTTTAAAAATTATTAGAGAAAAAGATGAAGATAAAATTATCAAAGTACCTAATAATAAAATACTTAAATTCAAGTCGAGTACTTTAGTTGAATCTATTAGAGTAAAAAGAGTAGGAGTTAAGTATGAAGAACATAAGGCTGTAGTAGAATCTACAGTTAATCCTAATGACTATGCTTATGGACCTAGGTCTAATGTAACTCAGATGTCTTTACTTAAAACTGATCCACTAAAGCTAGTTAAAGGTAAGTTACCAGAGGGATTTCAGGTTACTCACCCTAATAATTTAGCTAAAGGTAGAGTTTACTGGTTCCAAGGTAGATGTTTTAGAAATGGACATGTTCTAGATGGAATAGAGTATATTTCAGATGGAATGCTACATATCAGGAGTAAAGACTCAGAAAAACTCTATTTCTACTGTGGTTACTTGTTAAAAGACTATGCATCTTATCAAGATCTAAGTATTAGAAGATTAAGTGTACATCAATTACAAAATAATCACTTAACAGTACTACTTAAGAATATTCATAAATCTACTTTTGTACTTAACTCAAAAGGTCAAGTATATAATAGTAATGGATTATTCAATGGGGGTAAAATTATTCCTAAATTTTCATTGTTTGAGTATAATGTAGATGTTAAAGGTAATCTTATTGGAGAAAGATTTCTAATTAAGAGGCCTGTAGTAGAATCTAAACAGATGCTTATAAAAGATTTCATGGAGGAAGAAGTTATTAGTGCTGAAGCTGCTGCAGAAATAACTGCAATAGAAGAGACTAATAGCATATTCTTATCTGAGTTTAATAGAGTTTATAAAGAAATATCTGAAATGATAGATGTATCAAAAGAATTTCATAGTCTATTAAATGCAGATAATTATGATAAACTTGAACAACTTGAGTTTGCTCTAGAAATCTTAGAAGATAACCAATTGGCAGAAAACCTTAAAGATTCAGTAGAACTTAAAAGAACGTAATGAAAGTAATAACTATAAACGGTAAAACAACCTCTAAAAGTAACTGTAGAGGATTTAAAGCGAATGGAGTTACTAAGTACTATTTAATTGGAGATATAAAAAAAGAACACTCAGGAGATGTCTTTTATTTCCCTTTTAAAGAGCCAAAAGGAGCTAAAAAAGGTAACTATATCAGACTATGTAGTGGAAAGATATTTTATGATCACCAAATAAAATCTTACAGAAGAAAAAGTGAAGTAAATTGTATTATTAATGGAGTTGTAGGATTTACAGAAGATTATGAGCCTATTCAAGGTAATTTTTCTTGTGAGGATTTAGACTCTTTGAAGCAATACTACCACCCTAAACAAGGATCTATTTATCTAATGAATGATAAATTGATTCAAGAAGGTAATCTTACTTACACTACGGGACAAGGTAGACCTTATTATATCAATGAGTCTATGTTTACTAAAGGAAGATTAACTCAATTTAAAACTCCATATAGAGGTAAACTAAGATTCGATAGTAAATTATTAAACTCTTCAATAAATACTTATGGTGCAGAAGGGAATTCCTTGTTTAAAGCTTTTGTACAGAAGTATAATGATACAGTAGTGCCTAATTTAGACTCTAATAAATCATTAGAGACTTTTGCTAGGTTTTTGAATAACTACACTTTTGGATTAGAGATTGAAACTTGTGCAGGTTTAATTCCTGAAGATTTTCTTATTGATAATGCTATAGTTCCTGTTAAAGATGGTTCTGTACAAGCTCATGAATACATTACAGTCCCTCTACAAGGAGTTAGTGGTCTTAACTATATAAATAAAATCTTTGAGCAATTTGAGCAGCATACAAGAGCTGATCAGATGTGTAGTCTTCACATTCATATGGGGAATACAGGTGAGAAAACTAGAGAATTTACTGCTGCCTTCTATACATTATACTATAGAATACAGAATGAATTAAAAGACTTCTTACCTCCTTACAAGAAAGCTAATCAGTACATTAAAAGTAAAGATGGAGCTAAAGATCATTGTAAATATCTTCCTAATTTATTACCTTATGGAGCTAATGAGTATACTAGGAAGCATATAAACGCAGTATCTGACAATGTGTACGCTTTCTTTAACGAAGGGCATCTTAGTGAAAATAGTAATTTTGATAATCCTAGATATATAGGAGATAACAAAAATAAATGGAACCAGTTAGCAAGATATTATGTTGTTAATTTAGTCCCTTACTTTTTTAAACCACAACAGACTATAGAGTTTAGATTTCATTCAGGTACAGTAAACAGAACTAAGACTTTGGCTTGGTTATTTATCTGTTCAGCAACGCTGTCTTATGCCAGGGCTTACCCTGAGAAGATTCTGTCTATGAACTCTAAAATAACATTGTCTGATGTTATAAATGGATTTAAAAACAACTTTGGTCAAGATGAAAAGATAACTCCTGAAGGTAAATTCTTAGCAGGCTATTTAAATAATTATATCTTTAAAAGAAAGTATGAGTTTATTCAGCAGACTATTAGAAACTTAAACAGAGAAGATATTCAAGATATTTATATATCTGAATTTAAGAAAGATCATGAATTTACTTTTAAACATGAAGAACAAGACTTATTAACTTATGGCGAGAAATAAAAACTTTACTTACAGGAAGAAGAGTAATTCAGGCAGTAGATCAAGACGTAAAGGGCATGATTTAGAGAGAAAATTAGCCAAAGTTTTTAGAGAAGAACTAGGATTTATTTACTGTAAAACTAGCAGACAAGTATCTAGATTATTAGATGATTGTGGAGTAGACTTAGCAGTAACAGGGGCGATGTTAGATAACATCCCCTACCTAGTTCAAGCCAAATCAGGTTATAAAAAAAGACGACCAAAACCCGATGAATTATTTAAATACATCAGGGAAAAGCTTAAGGAAAATTTTCCTGAAGAACACTCAATCCACTCTACTCCTATCTTAGTATTCCACTATTTAGATGGTAGAGACGATGCTCACTTTATAGTATCTTTAATGTATAAAGATGCATTACAGTTACTTAAAGATAGTATTGAACTCAAAGAATTAAAAGAAACACTTAAAAACTATTTTTCTAATCTGTCAGAAGCGGAAGTACCAGAGTTTGTTAAAAAACTATGATACTTAATGTACAAATTAGAATATACAACTGATACTACACTCACTGTATCTAGAGGTGATTATTATAAAAATAAAACAAGATATTACTTACTACCAACTCTGTATGGATTTGGTGCTGAGTTTAGTCAACACTGGAATAAACTGACTAAACTGGCAGTAGGTATACAAGATTATAATTATAATACCACTGAAGATAACAATTTATACTTTTTATTTGATGTATGTGGACCATATTATTATGGAGCATATGAAGATCCTACGGGAAGTAAAATAAAATTTATAGAATCTCTAGAGTTTTTTAAAACTTTAGACGAGTATGTTACCAGTTATTCTTATGGATCTGATAAGCAAATGGTTGTTATGCAAGTACCAGAGCTTTTCGGAGACATAAAAAAGAAATTTGTAGAAGGGAAGTACTCAGAAATGTATACAGAAGACCAATTAGAGTCTTTTATAAAAAAGAGTTTTAAATCAGACGATTTAGAGAAGTTAACTACGCCTTTTTCAGTTATGAAGAAGACTAGAGCCCAAGAGATTAAATTCAAGCAACAACTTGTAAAAGATTTTGGAGCAACTATATCTGAATCAGATACATTTACAGAGTATGAGTACCCTCCTATTCTACAAGAAGAAATATTTAATTACAGAGAGACCTTTAGTTAGGTCTCTCTAACTTTTAATGATGACGGATAGATTCTGATTATGGTAAAAATAAAGGACACAAAGAATAAATTATGCTTTGGGAACGTAGGATACTCTCTACTTCAATCTACAGTTTATCAAGACTTAGAGTCAGGAAGAGTTAAAGTTGGAAATCATATTCTCAGAGACTACTATGACAATAATAAAAAATGTAACGTTATACATCATGTAAAACGGTATCCTACTAATGATTTAATAGGAAAGGAAGTTATTTATTGGATAACAGATACAAATTTTGCAATGTTTTATGAGTTTGCTAGTGGTTAATTACATAAAAGAAAACAAAACAGATATTTGGCACGCTTGTTGGCAAAACTATCTGTATGGATTTACTGGATGGATGATTCCAGTAGCAGTGAATATAGGTAAGGCTTATTTAATTCCTATAGAAGCCTATCTTTTTTATAGCTTTCTCTCTAAGATTATAAATAGAGAGAAATACAACACTAACTTAGGAAAATATTTTTTCTTTCCAGTACCCGCAACTGTTGGAGCACTTTCTGCGTTCTATTTAGGCGAGTACTTAAAACTAATTTTATGATATTAGAGTATTTAAAAAAGTATTGGTGGATAGTAGCTATAGTTATTGTAGCTATTATCCTACTGTTTAACAGGGATAAAATTCCTACTCCTAATTGGGAGAACACTGAGAGAATAGAAGCTCTCGACAAAAAACTTGATTCTATTAGGTCAGAAAACATTAAATTAGATAGCTTAGCTGATGAGATGAAAAGAAGGTCTAATACTAACTACAAAAGATACATTGATGTTACTAGAGAAATTGAAAGACTTAGGAATCGTCCTCCTATTAATGATGACCCTATCCCTGAGCTTAAACGTGACACTTTCATGCCAAAGTATTTTAAGCGGAAAGGAATACCCACTAAGGATTCAGGGGGATAGATGGGTGTATTTAGGAGCACAACATGATCATATTATTAAAGTACTAGAAGAATATGAACAAACTATTCCTAAAATATGGGCTATGTATGACTCAGCTGCTGTAGCTAGAATTGGAACTATTGACACTCAAGCAGAAACTATTCAGATATTGTCTAGAGTCAACGAACAAAAGGAGCAGAATTTAGAATCTGCATTTGCACTAAAAAGAATTTCACAATCTGAACTTTCCACCTGTAGAGCAAACTATGCTTTATTAGAAAAAGCATTAGAAAGAGAGAAGAGACGTAAAAAATTCTGGAGAAGTCTATCTGCAGGTGGAATTTTTGTAGGTACAGTAACTTACTTATTATTAAAACCTTAAAACTTGAACTTAAACTATGAACGAATCGCAAAAAGTATTAGCTAACATTGTGACTTACACAAAGTATGCTAAATACTTACCTGAATTGAAAAGAAGAGAAACTTGGTCTGAAATTGTTGATAGATATATCAACATGATGAAAAAGAAGTATAAATCAAATACTGAGATAGTAGAAATGATTGATAATACTTCTAAGTATATTTATGAAAAAGATATACTACCTAGTATGAGAGCTATGCAATTTGCTGGACCTGCTATTGAAAAGAATGAGGCAAGAATTTATAATTGTGCTTACTGTCCTATTGATAGTTATGAAAGTTTCAGTGAAGCAATATTTTTATTACTTGGAGGTACTGGATTTGGCTTTTCAGTACAAAAACATCATGTTGAAGAATTACCTTATATACAACAACCATTAAAAGAGAGAAAGTACCTTATTAATGATAGTATAGAAGGTTGGTCAGACGCTGTGAAAGCTCTTATGAAGGCATATCTAGGAGAATCTAAGTATAGACCTAGATTTGATTATTCAGATATTAGAGCCAAAGGAGAACGTCTTATAACAGCAGGGGGAAGAGCTCCTGGACCAGAACCTTTAAGAATATGTCTTACTAAGATAGAAGCTATGCTTAGGGAAATGCCTAATGGTCATCAACTAACACCTTTAGAATGTCATGATATAGTATGTCATCTAGCAGATGCTGTACTGTCTGGTGGTATTAGAAGAGCTGCATTAATTTCTTTATTCTCTCAAGATGATAAAGAAATGCTTACCTGTAAAGCAGGTAATTGGTGGGAGCTAAACCCACAAAGAGGTAGAGCTAATAACTCTGCAGTAATGGTTAGAGGTAGAGCTTCTAAAAAGGATTTTCTCAAATTATGGGGTTTTGTAAAAGACTCAGGAGCAGGTGAGCCTGGAATTTACTGGACTAATGATCCTGAGTATGGAACTAATCCTTGTTGTGAAATTTCTCTCAGAAGGAACACGTTTTGCAATCTAACAGAAATTAATGGAGGTAGAATTAAAAGTGAAGAACATTTATGTGAATTAGCCAGAGTAGCTGCATTTTATGGTACTCTTCAAGCTGGATTTACAGACTTCCATTATCTAAGACCTATATGGAAAAAGAATACTGAAAAAGATGCTTTAATTGGAGTAGGTATTACTGGTATAGGCAATGGAAAATTAAAAGATATTCCACTTACTTTAGCTTCAGAAGTTGTTAGACAAACTAATGCTGAGATAGCTGAGAAAATTGGAATTAATCCTGCTGCTAGAACAACTACAGTTAAGCCTGCAGGTACTACTTCATGTGTATTAGGAACTTCCTCTGGTATACATGCATGGCATGATCCTTTCTACATTAGAAACATGCAATGTAAAGTAGGAGATGATTTATATAATTTCTTTGTAGAAAATCATCCTGAATTAATTAAAGTAATGGATTATGATCCTAACTCTGCTGTAATTGGTATTCCTCAAAGAGCACCTTCGACAGCTATACTTAGAGCAGAAGAATCTGCTTTAGATTTCTTAGAAAGAGTAAATGAATACAATCTTAATTGGGTACACAAAGGTCACAACTCAGGTCCTAATACTAATAATGTATCAGCTACATGTAGTATTAAAGATGATGAATGGGAAGATGTAGGAGAATGGATGTGGAAAAACAGAAATTCTTACAATGGTCTATCTGTATTACCATTTGATGGTGGTACTTATAAAGATGCTCCTTTTCAAACTTGTACTGAGTATGAATATAGTAAGAAATTAAAGTATATCAAAGACAATCCAATTGATTTAACTAAGATTGTAGAGTTAGAAGATAATACTACTCAAAGTGACACTGTAGCTTGTGCTGGTGGTGCTTGCGAAATTTTATAATATGAGAACTAAATGGAGATATTATTATCATTGGGTACGACAGACTGGTAATTGGTCTGTTCACTTTAGAAACCAATGTACTCATAGACCTCACTTAACTTGTAAAGTAGAAGCTGAGACTAAAATAAATAAAACACAACCTTACAGAGTTATGCAAGGTTATGCCTCTGAAGTAGAAATTACTGAAGATAGAATTATAATTAAATAACATGAAAGTTAAAAAAGTATGCTCTGCTTGTGGAAGTGAAAGAATAGTTAGAGATGCTTGGGTAGAGTGGGATGAAGAGAATCAATCTTGGTGGAATGATGTAAACAATATATTTGATTACATGTTTTGCCTCGATTGTGAGGAGGAAACCTACCCTCACATCGTAGACAGTTACGATGATGATAAAACTTTGGACCTGAGTAAGGTCCACGTACTGTCTGTAGATGGCATTGACTATCACGATTATCCTGACTTCTGTGATGCTTATATAGATGAAGCATTATATGATGGTGAGGAAATGACGGGAGAACAATACGACATACTTCATGAACACCATTCTGAATTTGTATATCAAAAAGTTTTAGAATTTGCTTTAGAACATTAAAACCATAAATATGGCACAGTTTATAATCACCGCACCCGATTGGGAGCTACTCAGAAAACAAAAGAATACTCTTATTAATAAAGCTATGGAGTGTCATCACTCTGAATGCGAAATATCTCGAGCAGAAGGCGAAGACCTTGAAGGGTTGATACACTTCATAGACTCAATACAAGATTCAGCAGTTGAATCAGGTATTTGGTCAGAGAAAGAGATATTTAATACAGATGTGAAAAAGTTATATGAGACATTATCGGCTACCCTCCATTTTAATGGATCAACTAAAGAAGAAATCATTGACTTTAGATCAACATTTGATTTTGGTATCCTTCATATTAAATATCAAGGAAAAACATATCAAATAGACTCAATAGAATCTAGCATAGGAGAAGATTATTCCATCAATGTATTATTTGGGGAGACCGAAGATGTTATATCTCCTAATCCATTGAGCGAACTTAAAGGAGTAGACGAAGCAGAACTATACATAGGTTGTGAATACGAAGTAGAACCTGACTATATAACCCTATCATGGGTAAATGGAGGATGTACTCATGTAAAAACCATAAATAAATGGTAACTGTCTAAATCAAATGGAACTTATCTAAAGACGAATTTCTTAATTTTTGTAATTTAATTGTAGACCATGAAAACAAAAAACAAACACTTTGAGCCTTTATCAAAACTTTTTCTATTAAGAAGAGGATTTTGCTGTGGTTCAAAGTGTACATGACAAACTGCCCTTACCTACCTCGATGGTTAAAAGGAAATAAAAATACTAACTATGAGTACAATAAAAAATAATCAATTAATAGCTGAGTTTATGGGTTATGAATATATTCCATATTCAGGAAACTTCCCCACAAGAAAACCAGGATGGTGGAAAAAAGGAACTTATTCTGAAAAACTGACCAAAGTTAACAGCAATAATATGCTGTGTAGACGACATGTGCAGTTAAAATATAATTGTTCATGGGATTGGCTTATGCCTGTGGTTGAGAAGATAGAATCCCTCAACTATGAGGTATCTATTGGAAGTGGTAGTTTTTGTAAAGTAGATGAAATTGAAGTTAAATCTGAGACAAAACTACTAGCTGCGTATATTGCGGTAATTTCATTTATTATTTTATTTAACGAACTCCCACAAAATGGATAAATTATATGATTATTTACAAGTTGCTGTTATTTCCTTATTTGCTATATCATTGCTTGTAAGCCTTATAAGTTTAATTATTGCTACTATACTATCTGGTTTATCTTTTTGGATAAAACTAGGAATTGCATTAATGCTAACAGCAGGATTATTATTTTTAGTAATAACAATGTTGAGATGATAGATAGCATTAAAGAAGCCTTAGTACTTTACTCTTTAAACTTAATATGGGTAGCTGCAGTAAGCATTTACTTTTTCTCAGCTTGGGTCCTAGATGTAAAATTAATTATAACTTATTTTGAATTTATATCTAATTACTTTTATTCTGGTACTTTGTTTGGAATAATCGCTTGGAGATTTCATTTATTGGGATTAATATTTTGTTCACTAATAAGTATACTAGATGGGAGATTTAGATAACCTAGAGAGCTGGGTAATATATGAATATACTGGATCTGATGATCGAGGAAGCTTTACTGAACATCACTTCTATAGAGGAGAAGTTGAGGAGAAAGACAATCTAAAACTAGTTGGTTATTGTGATGTCTTACCTTCTTACTTCTCAACTAAGAAATGTAAGATTTATGATAATAAAGAAACTTACTCTAGGAGAGATGTTAACAAAGCTTATAGAGAAGCTGAGCAGGGTAGTACTGAAAAAGGTATTATAGGAGATTATTTTAGACTTAGGTTTAATTATATTCCTCAGTTACTCAAACATTTTACACCTGATGTTGGAGGTTATTTTACTCCGCATCGGAGTAAATTAAAAGAAAATGAAAACACAAATAGCACTTGATGTTGACGGAGTACTAGCTAATTTTTATTTAGCTATGTGTAGACGTTTTAACAGACCTTATAAACCTATATCTAAATGGAATGTAGGTTGGCTTGGAAATCATTTTGATGAAATAAAAAATGATTTTGAATTTTGGTCTACTTTACCTACTTTAACGCCTCCTGAAGAGATTAACTTTGAAGTGACTGCATATGTTAGCAGTTTACCAGAAATTATGGAAGAAGCAAGAAGAGCTTGGTTAAAAGCTAATAATTATCCTTCTGCTCCTTTATTTGTATCGGGACAATCTAAAGTAAGTATTTTAAAAGAACTAGGTATTACTCATTATGTGGACGATAAAACTGCAAACGTAGAAGAAATACGTGAGGCAGGTATATCTTGTTTTAGATTCATACCTCCTTATATGTTTGAACCTACTTCAGGTAAATTAAATTATGATATTAAAAATCTTAACGAAATAAACTTACTTTTATGAAAGAAAAAAGTCTAAGATTTAATAACGATAAACCTAAATGGAGTTTAGTACATTATAAGTCTTTACTTCCTTTAGTAAGACAGTTAGAAGCTGGAGCAGCTAAATATGCTCCAAGAAATTGGATGATAGATTTAGACGAAATGGAAACTTTAGAGTCTTTACAACGTCACTTAGCAGCTTTAATGGATGGAGAGAAATATGATCCAGATACTGGAGTACATCATATTGGAGCTATAATGTGTAATGCCATGTTTTATAGCTTTCATTATGTTAAAAATCCTATTAGTAAAAAAATTAAAAATTGGCCAAAATGGTTACAGAAAATAGAGAAAAAATACAAGAACCAATCATCTTAAAAAAAGGTGATATAATTTCTATGAGTAAAATGGGTAAAGGTAAATTACAATATTCACCAGTACCTGGTATACCTATTAGATTTACTTGCGGTAAGAGATCTAAAGCTGTAGAATTTATTACAGGAGATCAGATTATTTATGATGATGCTACAAGGGAAGACTATGTTATTTGCTCTCCTTAGCGATACTCACTCTCTTCAAGCTTTTATAGATGATTCTGCTTTAGCAAAAGCAGATATGATTTTAGTAGCAGGAGATATATCTAATCCAAGAGATAGTACTAAAAATTTAATTGAAGTAGAGAATGCTTTAGAGTGGTTAAACTCCTTTAATAAACCAGTAGTATTAACTCCTGGCAATCATGATGTTTCTTTTGAAAGAAACTTAGTAGACTATTCTAAATATAAAAACATTCATGTTTTAATACATCAAGAAAAAGTTATCAATGATATAGTATTCTTTGGTAGTCCATATACTCCTACTTTTGGTACAGGTTGGGCATACAATAAAGATAGAAAAAAACTAGATAGAGTTTGGTCTCAAATATCAGAAGATGTAGAGGTATTAATAACTCATGGACCTCCTAAAGGAATTTTAGATTCTACTAATGTTCCTGGTACTAAATATGTAGAAAAAGTTGGATGTAAAAGTTTACTTAATCATGTATTTAGAATAGAACCTAAGTTACATGTTTTTGGACATATACATGATGAACCTCATATATTCAATAGTGGTTCACGAAGATATAATAACATAGATTTTGTTAATGCAAGTATAATGAAAAATGGAACACTTACTATTAATGACCCAATCTTATATACCTACTTATAGTGAGTTAGTAACAGCTACTTTTATTACATGTTTAATACTTTATATAATTTTTAGATTATGGAAAGAGGATATATAATTTATAATACTATAACAGAGAAAATGGAAAAAGGTTATGGAGTATTTTTTAATAGAACTACTCCAGCTTTAATTCTTAAAAAATTAAGAGAAAGTGAGCCTAATGCTCCTCTTAAAATGATCAAATGTGATATAAACTGGAATACTTAATGGAACACAAACATCAAAAAACTAAAACTTTACATGTCAAGTATAATGGTAGAAGTAGCGATTTTGTTACTCCTAACTTTATACTTGGGTGTGAGGGAGGTTGTTCTTATTGTTATGTAGAACGATGGAATAGACCTAAAATCTACTTCAATGATAATGTAGATGAGATACTAAATAAAATTAAAGAACACTCTTCTATGATAGGAGAGAAAAAACCAAATCAAGTTGACGGAGTTTATTGGACTTATGATGTAGGTTGTAATACTGATCTTACTTTATATTGGAATCGATACCCATTTAAAAAAGTATTAAAGTTCTTTAGGGATAATGGAATTAAATCTACCTTTGCAACCAAGTTTTTTAACCCTAAGATGCTAAGAGAAGCTGAGGCTAATCAACAGAATAGAATCAGGTTCTCTTTAGTTCCAGAGAGTATTAGACAAATCACTCAACCTAAGACTAGTAGTTTAGCCCATATGTTAATGGGAATCAATATGGCTAAGGACAATGGATGGGATGTACATATAAACTTTTCTCCTATCATTTATACTGATGACTGGCTAAAGGATTATGAAAGACTGTTTAAATTGGTAGACAGCACAGTAAAAAATAAAGACGGTGTATTCTGTGAGTGTATATTTCTAACTCACCATGAAGGATTACACAAACGTAACCTAGAAAATAGACCAGAAGCTGAGAAGTTACTGTGGACTCCAGGTATACAGGAACTTAAAACTAGTATATATGGAGGAAAGAATTTAAGATATCAATGGAATTTAAAAGCAGATATGATAAATCAATTTAAAGATTTACATAGTAAGATCATTCCTTGGTGTAAAATTAGATATATATTTTAAATTAATTAATGAATGATATTAGGAAGAAGATTGCACAAAAAGCACATGATGCGCTTGAGGCGAGACAACATCATGGGCTTCTTTGTATGGCGATGAGATCAGGTAAGACCAAAGTAACAATTGATTATATCCATAAACATCAGGATAAAATTAAGAGTGTTCTTTGGGTAACTCCAGAAACAAAACTAAGAGATATTGATATTCCAGCTGAGTTTGAGAAGTGGAAACGAAAAACCCTATTTAAGAGAGTTACAACAGTATGTTATAGCTCTTTGAATAAGGTGAAGGGACATTATGATTTAATAGTATTAGACGAATACCAGAGTATAACTGAAAACAATGTGACTACAATCATGAATGGTAGTCTAAGTTACAACTCAATAATAGGGTTAAGTGGGACCCATCCGAAGGGTAAAACTGAGAACGCAATTCTAGCTGACCTTGGGTTGAAAATAGTTTATGAATTAACTATTGATGAAGCATCTGAGCTAGGTATCATCTCTCCTTATACTGTACATGTTGTATTTTTTGAACTAGAGTCAAGTAAACCTACCATTTTAGTCAAGAGAACTGGAAAATATATTACTGAAAGACGTAGATATGACCAGTTTAATTATATTATATATAATAAGATGGCTAGTGGAGAGGATGCCTCGTCTCTATTTCATGTAAGAATGCAATTATTATATGGTTTAGAATCTAGACAAAAAGCTTTAAAAAAAGTTCTAGATTCTCAAAAAAACAAAAGAGGAGTTATTTTTACTCCTTTTAAAAAGACAACAGAAAAACTATGTAAATATTATTTTCATTCTACATCAGGTGATGAACATTATAATTTGTTTCAAGAAGGAAAAGTTGATCAGTTGGGATTAGTAAAGAAAGGCGGAGTAGGGCATACCTACCAAGATCTAGATTTTGCTATAATTAGTCAAGCCACATCAGATAAGAAAGGTTTGACATCTCAGCAGTGGTCAAGAGTTCTCTTACCTAGAGAAAACTACAAAGCCGATATATTTATATTGTGCGCTAGAGATACTCAGGATGAACAATGGGTTCAATCTGCTGTAGAGAAATATGACAATATTATTTATTCAGATATTAGAAATTTCAAGTAATTATGTACTTGTTAGTATGGAGAGAACTACTGCCAGATTTGGCAGATACAATAGAGTTATTTCAAGATTATGATAACTTTAGTGATGCTGAGTTTCATTATAAAGAAGTCTTAAAAAAAG
>Ga0194023_1000017_pt1 | contig 28165 bp, 38 predicted proteins | sample IW6Sep16_MG_FD_140348 | JGI IMG/M metagenome (GOLD analysis project Ga0194023, IMG submission 140348) | Freshwater microbial communities from the Broadkill River, Lewes, Delaware, United States - IW6Sep16_MG | ecosystem: Environmental > Aquatic > Freshwater > River | place: USA: Delaware...
AACCATATAGACGGATGGAATCTAAGTCCTGAGGCATATTTAGAATATAGTAATAGTATAAATAGAATGTTATATAGGCAAGTTGGTCAGCTAATGGCTAGAGAAACTATAGTTAAGTTTGCTAATAAACATAAGGATATGCCTGAAGACTTACGCTCTAACTGGATGAACTTTTTTAAACTATACTCTCAACAAAGTCTTGGATTCCCTGCAGTAATACCTTCTCAGTTATTTGAGAATAAAAACATGAATATCAAGGGTACATTGTATAGTGCTTTTGCTGATAACATGGTAGCACAAAGATTTGATAAGATAGCTAAGAAACTAAACTTAGTTGGAAAAGATTTACCACCTGAACTAAAAGACCTAGGTAGAATAGATGCACAAACAGTTATTAACATAGGTAATGCTGAAGCTAAGTATTCACTTGCTACATTACTTGCTCACCCTAAGTCTAGTGTTGCTAACTACTTAGGGGGTTCACAAATGACCATAGTTAATTCAGGTTGGAATAACTTTAGGAAAGCAAAAGACTTAGATTTTTTAAGAAGGAATATAGATAGCAATTTTAAAACTTGGAACGATGTTAATACTTGGGTTAGAGAGCTAGGCATCATTGAAGAATTTATAATTCGTGAAGTAGGTGCCAACCCAAGGTTAACGGGTGCTAAATTTAATTCCTTCTTAAAAGATTTTAAACAAGCATTAAAGAAAGACCCTGAATTACCCGATGTTAAGTTAAGAGATTTAGGTAAAAAACATGGTGTAAATCAAAGCTTAATGGATATAGCAGGTAAATTTATGTCTATACCTGAAAGAACATTGCGTAGAGATTCTTTTATAGCACATTACATACAAGCTAGAAATAAGCTTGGTGGTAGAATACTTGAAAGAGACCATCCTTTCTTAATAGAACTTGGTAAAAGAGGGGTTAAGGCTACTCAATTCTTATATAGTGTACCATTTCGACCCTTATTTGCAGGTACAGCTATGGGTAAGATGATGACCAGATTCCAGCTATGGGCTTGGAATAGTGTACGCTTTAGGAATAAAATATTAAGAGAAGCTAGTATCTATGGCATAGACCCAAATAGTCAGCAATACGATAGGTTTAAGAGGCTTATGATAAGTGATATGGTATCACTAGCATTAGGTTCTATGTTTATGTATTCATTATTTGGTTCACAAATGCCACAACCCTATGCTTGGTTTCAAGATTTATCTGATTGGATGTTTGGTGATGAGAAAACAAGAGATAGAGCATTCTTTGGTGCATATCCTACAGCTCTTGCACCATTACAACTTATTACGCCACCATCATTTAGGCTATCAGGGCCTATATTAAATGGCTTTCTTAATGATGATTGGGAAAAGATGGGTAATTATTACGCTTGGACAATGTTTCCTTTTGGTAGATTAGCAAGAGACCTTGTTGGCCCGGGTGGTTTAACCGATAATCCTTACTATGGTATAGATAAATTAACAGGTATACCAGTAGTAAGTGCAAAGAGACTAAGTGTTAAAGAAAAAGAAAAAGAAGAAAAAGGTGAAGAGTCTTGGACACCTCCGGGAATGAGAGCATCTAGTATATTTGGAGCAATGTAATGGCTGAAGACAGAAATGAGTTTGCAGAAAACTTATTACAACTTGCAACTGTAGCAGGTATTGCTATACCAAGTGTAAGGTTAGCTAGTAGAGCAATCTTATTTGGTGGTGGTAGAGCTAGAAGTGCTTTTGTAGATAGTATGAATAACTTTCTTAATGGATTTTATGGTAAAGGAGTAGGTGGAGTAGGTAAAGCATATTTAGCAGGTAAAGAAGGAATAAAAGGAACTTCAAGATTAGCTTATCAATCATTAAGTCCATCACAATCTTTTGCATATAGAAAAACTGGTGTATCTAAAGTTAGTAGCGATATATATGAACAATCTAAAATAGTTAAAAAAGAAGCTATAGATATGTTTAAAAGAGATGAAATAAGCTATAGCAAAGCTAGAAGTTTAATAAGGAATGCTGATAAAAAAGTGTTTGCTAAATTAACTAATGATTATAGAAATACTTATATGTATACAGGTAAGACACCATATGAAGGTATAAATAGATTTATTAATAGAGAAGGTGGAACTGCTAAGGGTGTATTGGTAGACATGAAGAATAAGTACAATGTACTTGATGATTTTGATGGACAAGATTTAAAAATGTTAGGTATAGGATTTCAAAAAACTCCTACATTGTATAATCAATTTGCAGTATATAAGAATGTACCCCATAGTGATGTATTAAGAATGATACAATTTGATAACAGAGTATATGAAGGTTTACAAGCATTAGATAGAACATTACCTCAAGATAGAAAAGCTAATACTATAAAAGCTATATTTAATAAATTTAATACATCTCAAGTTGGTGATGATATATATATATCTATGTCACCTAAGGGTAAGCCTAACTATGATTGGGGTGGTTATAAAGGATTAATGAAGTATAATCTTAAAAAACCAGATAAAATAAAACTATTAGCTAGTGATAGACCTGATTTGTTTGGTATATCTGCAGAAACTAAAGGTAGACAAACGCTTAATATAACTAAAGCTAGAGAAATATCAATACCCAAAGCTAAGAAAGATATTAAAAAACTAATGGATGAATCTGATGATTTAAAATTAGAAAGTATACAAGGTGTTGATAGTACTGATTCATATGCAGAAGTAATGGCTAGAAAAGCACAAAGAAAAGCTATTAAAAATACTGGTTTTGCTACTCCTACACCTAAACAATTAGACCCAACAAAAGCAGAGCAAGTACAAGCATTATCTAATTATAGTCCGTTAGCTAAAACAGATAGGGTTAATATTGATAAACTGTATAAAGACCATAATCAAATAGTAAAAAACGCTAAAAACCAAAAAGGTTTTAATGAATATAGGAATTACTTTATGAAAAACAGAGTACAAGCTGGTGCTGGTATGGCAGGATTGGCTGGTTCTGGGTTACTTGGTTATACTTATTTAACTGATGATGAATAAATAAAAGTTTTTTTCTAAAATCTGATGGGTGTACTATGAGATTTTTTTAAAAAGAGAAAGGGGGATAGAGAGCTATAATCCCCCCTTCATGACCTATACGGAGCTAAAGTGCAGGTCTTACACAAGCTTTAAAGTATTCACAACCTTTTTCTACAAAGCAATCTTTGCCTTCATACTCTTTATTAAGTATTTGTGCAATTTGAGTATTGTCTTCATTACGAACAAACAACACCCCACTACACTTACCAACATCATAGTTGGCACAATGTAGTAGGGCTAGTCGTTTATTACTCACAGTTTACTCCCGGTGCACAAAAGCCATTTGTCACCTTCTGTAAGTCTTCGTCTATCTGTTCTTGCTTCATTTCGTGAAGTTTTTGTATAGTTTCTTCCATAAATAATTGCAATTCAGTATCTTTGACTAATGCATTACTTATTGTTTCTAGCTCACTTAAATTAAGTTTAAGTGTAGCATTTGGTTCAATCATGCTTTAGCTCCTACTTGACCTAAGAATGTTTCATACTCTTCAATATAAGCCCGAGCAGTATTTAATAGTATTTTATTATATTCTCTTGCTTGTGCTCTTCTTTGATGACTACTTCTCATTGCTTTTAGCTCTTGCTTTTGAACCTTTAACATAATTTGAATCATTCTTTTGTAACCTGCAGAACCTAATTCAATAGTGTTACTTGCTATTAAAATTAAATAAAACTTTAATAACTCTGCATCAGTTATTTTAGTATCAGGTTCTTTACTACCCATACCTCTGTTTTTTGTTACGAAGTCTACTGGGTTTTTTGTTTTTATTTGTAACATTAGTATCGCCCTCCTTTGGCTAGTTTTCTCATTACATAGGTACTTAATTCTTCAGGAAGTTCCATTACTAAATCAACTAGTAAGCTAAAATCTCCTTCATCAAGTGGCCCTTTTCTTGTATTACATGTTCTACATATTAACTGTAGGTTTTCTACTAAACTATCACCACCTTTAGTTAATGGTATAACATGGTCACAAGCTATGTTTCGATAATTAAGTTTCTTATCACAATATTTACAATCATTACCATAAATATCAAGAAACATTTGTTTTAACTGATTTAGCTCTATATCAAACTTAGTGCCTGATTCTAGAGCTCTTCTTTTTAAACTAGACTTTAATGCACTTATTTTGCGTAAAAGCTTTTTATAAGCTTTCTGCCAATGGGTACCATGTACAGGTACAAGTACTTCTTTAAAGTCTTGTTTATTCATTTCTTTTTCTTAGCAAGCCAAGCCCATAATTTCATTACAGCTTTCTTTCTTGCTATGTAGTTATTCTCTTTCATACTTCTCTAATGTACTACAGGGTATATCTATATACAACTTATTATTATCACTATATCTTCCCCAAGTACCGTTATGTAAGTTATCCCATATTAAGTCTAAATTCAATAAGTATTTCTTATCTAGTTTAGTAGCATATATAAACACCTGTACTGGTGCTATACCATTCCAGAGATTATATTGATGTAAATCATCTATCTTAAATTTAACAGAATCTTGACAGCCCTTTATTTCTAAAAAGTAAAAAGTACTATTTACAAATACAAACATGTCAGGCATACATCTTAAGAACTCTGGCATACTAAACCATATAGTAGAAGGTATTCTATCTTCTTTACTATCAAATCCTATATTCTTAAATGGTATACCTTTTGACTCTAGATACTCTTCTGCTTTTACTTGAGCTATATCTATTCTATTTGTATTCCTTGATTGAAATGTACCTTCTGCATCACCATCAAATTTATCCATTAACATCTTTATTGATTTTTCTTTGTCTTTTAAGTCTTTCAAAGCAGACATATATCCTCCTGAATGAAAGGGGCCCCTATGCTGGTAGGCATTGGTATGTGGAGAAGTCGGAGCCCCCTAAGTTACTATGCTACACCGTAATCAATACCATAATCAAACGGTGTCTTAACATCTTCGCAATGTTCACAAAATGTACCAAGCTCTGATACATCAGAAGTGCTATCTCCATATTCTTCCCAAATTAGATTATTTGTTCCACACTCTGAACATTTAAATCCTGTTGGGTCTCCACCTATGGGACTAGCCATTCTTACGAGGTCTCCCTCTTTTTGGTGTGCTTATTGCTTCTATAAATAAAGTTAGTTCATCTACTAATGATGATAATTTATCTATCTTTTTCTTATTATCCCAAGTAAAATTACCTAATTGGTTTAGTCTTGTTTGTACACTTGGTTTATTTTTCCTTTTAAAAGGATTATATAGTAGTTTCATTATTCTACTCCTATCTCTATGTTAGTTGTTAATCTCCAAAGTCTAAACTGAATAAGTAAATAGTCAGTTTCTCTATCAGAATAGCTTGAACCTCCTGAGTATAATACTACACCTATACTCACTATTGAGAACAGATGTAGCATTACACCAGATTTAGTCCAACTAAAGTCTATGATATATTTTATCAAGACCTTTTTACCCTTTTAACTTTGGTTATGCTTAGGCCTTCAGGTAATTCTGCATTGTCTTTTACTAATTGCATACATACCTTTCTAGCTTTAGCTTTATCTATTGATTGAGTTATCTTGGTTTTTATAAAGTCTTCTGGTACTTTATCTTGGTCTGTAACTATAACACTACCAAAGGTTTCGTATAGTTTATACCTAGCAGTATCTGTTTCCAAAACACCATTTTCATCACCAAGTTCTTCAATTAGCATTGGTAAGAGTATCTTATTTAAGTAGTCACTAGTAGCATCTAAGGCTCTTTGTCTATTCCTTAGTCTATCTATTTCATCCTTATGAGCTTCTATTTCAGCACTTAATAAGTAGTCTCTTTCTTTTAGGTTTTGAGAAAAGTAATCAATGCTTTTTACTTTCTCTTTCATTTTTAACTGCAAACCATCTCTCTTAAGTTCCAATGCAGTAATCTGCTCTGGCTCTTCAGTTATGCTCATTTCTAATATGGTGTCCATATACTCACCTATTATTTCTTTTGCAGTTTGCTTTTTATTTATAAGCTTCATTCGTAATCTCTCCTTAATCTAAATGATGGTCTCCATCTTAGTGGAATATCACTAAAAAGTTCACCATCACTGTTTTTGAATAAGGATAAGTATTTAACAGGGTCTTTTGCTTGACCATTAATACCTATTACCTTACGAGATGCATTTTCTATAGCACCACTACCTTTACCTGCATACAAATCTAATACATCATTCTTACTATATTCTCTACTTACTTGTGATAGTTGAATAATAATAATATCATTGTTTACAGCCATATTACTAAGTGTATGACTAATATATCTAATAGCCTCATATTCACCACGCTTTGTGGGCCCGGGGTCTATTAAATCTATATAGTCTATTACTACAACTTGTGGGTTTAGCTCTCTTATTTTATTAGCTACACCTTCTATTGTAGGTTGTACAGTCTGTATAATAACATGGTCTAGTAAGTTTTTGTGGTCTTCTGCTATTTTACTTACATCACTTTCTACTTGTTGTTTATCTACATCAGCAACTATTTGAATATGTCTTTTGTGCATATACCAGTCTGATAACTCTAGACTTAAGTATAATGTATTAAGTTGTAAATCTTCATCAATTCTATCTTGTGCAGAATTATAACCTAATATAATATTTTGAGCCACAGTAGTTTTACCTGCACCTGTGGGCCCAAATATTGTAACTAACTCACCGGGATAAATTGTGCAATCAACATCTGGTAAACCAAATATCTTTGACAAATTTATTGTTCTACCACTAAAGTCAGTAGACATTCTTTCTTCTAGTTTCTTTTGTAGTTGTTGAAAATCCTTGACTTCTATGTCATAGTCTTTTCTTTGATAATGTATACAATGCGTTTTACATCTAGCTTTCATCTCTACATCTTTACAGCCATATTGATAGCCATTGTTATAGACACTTTCTACTTTTTCTAAAACGACATTTTCTTGTAACTGATTATTGTTCCAATGAAGCATGCTTGCTTTAGTTGCTTCAGATGGTATACCATTTCGTCTAAAATGAGATGCTATACGAAGTATAACATTGTTTCTGTTACCCTCGTTAGGCCCTTCCATATACATTTGTTGTATACAAGGTGCAACTTTTGTAGGTTCTTGTACGGCTTTAAAAGAACGGACACTCTCCACATTTGTCTGTATGTATTCTTCTAAACTGCCGTCACCCCACATAGTTTCTTCCCAATTTATCTTAGATGGTTGAGATGATAGTCCTTTAACCTGTGCTACAGTTAATTGCATAAACTTATTTGTTGGCAACAATGTTTTAAACAAATTTGATTTAGCATTTTTAGTAGCTTGTTCTCTATATATAGCAGTTCTCATGTATACAGCAGGGTCTATGTTTACAGTTGTAAATAACTGTGTCATAGTTTGCTTTACTACATAAGGAAGATTTTCACTAGGTTCAAAACCAAAGCAATCAGCACATACCATTATATGATACCCTGTACCACTAAAGTATACTCTGTAATTACCCTCTTTTAATCCTAATGAATTTAGCTCATTAACAGCTAACTTAGCTTTTTCAAGAACTCTTTCGTCACTATCATCTTTTCTATCAATATCAATAAGTACATTATCAATATATCTCTTACCCATATAGTCTTTGAGTGATTTGCTATCTTGTGTAAATAGATGAGCATCTTTATCATAAAGATAATGAGACCTATATATGGGTATGTATTGACCCCGTTCTAAGAACTCGGTCATGTGTTGTTCGTATTTACCTATAGGCATAAGAAGCCCCCTTTTATGGGGGCTCCCTATAGCTACCTCAACATAAAGTTCCATTAAAATGGCATGTCATCTTTAGGTTGAGTAGGTGTGGAAGGGGTATCGTTTTCAGATGCTTCCTTCAAGTATCCTTTTTGTTTCATGTAGGTTACATAACTTTCTAAGTCAGCTCTACCTGAATTGTTATTAGATACTATTTTACCTAAGACTCTTTTATATGATTTATCGCCAGCTTTTTTAGGAGCTTCTCTATAAACATATATAAGAAAGTCATGAGGTGGTTCTAACAATGGGTTATCACTACCATTCATGGTGTTAATGAATTGGTTTAGTGTAGACTCTATATTGTCTACAACACTACCATCTTCCATTTCCCATCCTCCTTCGGTATTGATACCACCATCAAATCCAATAGCTTCTCTAAGATAGTTAAATTGTCTAACTACCCTATTGACTTCTATTGTACCATCAGGGTTTTTATCGAAAGAACCTTTGATAGAATGAACCTGTGGATACTGACTACCCTTGAGCTTAAAATGCACATCAAGCCAACAATCAGCCCAGTCGTATTGACCAGACTTATCTTCGACTCTTTCTATGCCAGCTTCTAGAAAGCCAGTAAAGTCATTCTTAGTTCCTTTATTTGAAGTTTGCAATAATGCCATACTTATTCTCCTTCATCTTCTTTATATTCAGTTATTGCTTTAGTTACATCTGTATATGTAAACGGTAAAACAAGCCCATTTAATGGTTTTAGTCTAGAGCCAACTGTTCTCTCATCATATGCTTGAAAAGATACTTTTGGAATTGGATTGTCTTTGACTACTGTAGAGTAGCCAATTACATCGGCTTTAGCACATAGTGCATATCCTAAGCCTCGAGGTAACTCTGGACTTAGTTGTACTTTACCATCATTCATTTGGGATTGTTTTGAGTGCGAAGTTAAGATTAGGTTTGAGCTATGTTGTTTCATTAAGAGTTGTAGTCTTTTGACTATGTCAACATTTTTCTTTCTAGCTTTACCCCAATCTGAACCCCAGTCACCTTCACCCATAGCACTAATATTCATCTCTTCACATACAGCTTCCTGTATCCATTCGTTTATAGTGTCTATAGTATCTATCACAATAGTTTCGTAACCAAGTTCAGTCCAACTATTCTTTATCCAAGTATATACCTCAAATAAAGAGTAGACTTCCATTGGCTTGCCTTTGTCAGGCCCTACTCTATGATAGAAACCTCTCTCAAGTGGTGGGACAACTTTTCTGTCATCTCCCTCTCCTTCGAAAGGTGGGTTAAGTGATGTTACAGTCACAACATTAGCACCATCAACAAAGTCAGCACCAAGGTCAGTGTCTATTACTAGAACACCTTCTGCACCTTTGCTTGACCAGTTAGCCGCCGCTGTCGTTTTACCAGTTTTGGGTTGACCGATAAAATACCAAGTCAACCCTCCAATGGTGTCACTCCAATTAGTTGAGACTGTACGAGTTTGTATTTGCATACGCTTCTCCTTCAGTTATATTGATTGATTCATTTACTTCTCCACAATTAAAGTCTTCTGTCTTTGTTACTAAAGGCGAAAGACCTTGCCAAATATACGCATAGAAAGGTCTTTGTGTCAAGTAATTAAACAGTTGATTCACACCAATACCACTAATTAGGTTTGCACAGAATATAGTATGTTTCATAGTGCATGGAGTTTGTTCTCCACTACCTCCGTTAGGAAACCAATAGTCTTGGTATTTATCAAGATTTTTGGTTGTAGTTATACAGCTCATACTTAATGCATCCATCCTAAGGTCAATTAAGATTTCTCTGTCTGGATTCATTAGCCATGATTCGTATACTAACTTCCTACTACTCATACTATCTGTACAAACTATAGTCTTAGGTGAGAGGACTTGCCCCTCACCTGTAAACAGACTACTATTCATTTCAGTCTCTATCATCTTACCACCATAGTTTTTAGCGGTTCTTTCAGCCATATCAGCTTTAGTATTGCTACCTTCTTCATCATACCATGATTCTGGGTATAGAGTTGTACTGAAATTGTGTTCCTGCATGATGTCGTTATCATAGCCACGAATAAACTTAAAGCCCATTGTAGCTAATAACATCACCACGCCACTACCAATACCACCTAAACCAACGACTGTTACATCGTCTAGTTTACTTTGTGGTATTAAGTCTTTGTTACGCAGAAACTTTTGTTGCATTTTTATCTCCTTTTGTTAGTTCATCTAATACTATTCTTGGGTTAAGATTCATATCTATTAATGCATCTTCCATTACTAACTCTTCTATATCACCTTTTGTAAAACTATCATACAAACTTGATATAAAGGCAGAGTCAGGGTCATCTGCAGTTAAAGAGGATTGTCTTAGGTCATCAACTATCTTATCTTGTTTAGTTATGTGAGTATCAAGCTCATCATAATTATCAAACAAATAAGAATTAGGCCTATATGAAAACAAGTTGCCTTGGTTAAGGCTACCTCCTTTATAGAATCTAGTAACTATTGTTTCTTCTTTAGATTTCTCTATTTTCTTAGCAATAGTTTCCCATTTCTTTTGTTCTTTATTATCTACAGGCATAGTCATATTAATATCTTTAGACTCTGCCTCTATTAGATGTACTTTATCATATTGGTCTTTGTAACTTAATGCAAACGCAAACTTTTCTTTTGCACTTGCTACAACAGTGGAACAATAGAAGTTTTCATCTGGAGCATTATCTTTTAAACAGCTCTTGTCTGTGCCACTAAAGAAAGCACCCATACTATGATGAGAATGTATAATACCCATCATACACTTTTCTGTTTCAGGGTAATTCTTCCATGTTTTCTCAAGTATCTTTGCAGTATCTTCAGCCTCTATTGTTGTTGCTGTACCATGTCCTAAATCAACAGGGTGAAAGTGTATAAGCGTAAATCCTATTGGAAACTTATCCCCTTTCTTATAATGTGGTTTGTACCATGCTGGGCCAGACCATTCTGTTGATGGGAACTTTTTAAGAAAATAGTTCAGTTTGCTGTATACTTCTAACGGAATTGTTAATTGCATTATTAATCTCCTTTATATGTTTATTAAGTTCTTGCTTTCGCAAATTATATGCTTCAAAGATTATTGGCTCATAAAGCCTGTATTTATAATCCTTTATCTCACTAGCTTTTCTAGGAAAATCAGGAATTAGTTCATACAAATACTTTATTGCATTTTCTCTTGTATTTTCATCATACTCTTCACCTCTATTTGTATATGGTAACATACTACTAGTTACTTCGTTTGAATCGTGATTTTTTGCTATTAGTATATCACATAATTTAAAATAAAGTGTAGAGTCTATATTCATATCGTGTTGATACAATGACCTTAGTAATATCTCATGAAACATTTCTTCTTCAGTTAAACTTACTTCAGCAGTCAACTCTTGTAGATTTGTTAATCCTCTGTATGCATCAAATAAATCAACATAGTCTCCATCTTTTAGTGCACTACCTTGATTATAATTTTCTGCTACATAGTTCATTTGTTGAAATAACTGATGAGAAAGAAGATTTTCCCAATATTCATCAACAGTATAATCTACAGTATTGTCATTGCTTATTATTGCACATTTTGCTCTAAAATCAAGTGTACAACTATTTGTATAGATTGGTAAATCTCTAAAGTCTTCATACCAATATAATGTACGATTTTCTCTTTCGATTTCTCTTACCATACTAATCTTTTGTGTATCTGTATTACTTGATTTAACCTGAAGCCATTCTAAGTATTTCATATACATAAGACTTGGATTTTTAAATGCACCTATCATTAGAAACAAAGGCACATAAGAATAAAAGTCAGTAGTTCTATTGTTCTGCAATAAACATTTCTGTATAATCCTTTGCACTACATTGTTAAAACTATTGTGTCTTTTATATAAAGCATCTGTTTCTGCTACAATACTTGCAAGGTCATTTATTACAGCTAGATTACTACCCATGCCATAACTTAGCATAGCTAAGTCACCACGACTTACTTCAAGTCCTAATAAATGATTAACCCAACTTGTTATATCTTTTGTAAAACCAACTCCAGTCAGTCCTTTGAACCATAAGTCAAACTTAAACCATTCATCGTACTGAGTACTATCAGAACCATTCATATAATAAATATAGTTATCATAGGGGCAAGTGTCATCATAGTTTTTAATTATTTCAAACAAAGCCACATCTTTACCTATACTATCTTCGAAACTATCATTATCTGCACTTTCTAAGAAAAACCATATTTGTGATGCTAATTCATAATTACGATTAGAATGTTGACAAAAGTCTACAAACCAATCTTTACCAACTGTATATTCAAAGAACTTATTAAGTACAATATACTTATTCGTATCCCAGTTATGAAGTTTTGCAAACTTATACATAGCCGTATTGCTACCATCAAATGAATAAGGGTCAATACGATAGAAAGGACTTCTACCATTATAGTCATTTAGAAATGCCTGTATTGACTCTATTGTTTGATACGCACCATTAGCAACAGCATCACCAATATTTGTAGCCCATCTACCATAACACGCACAACCCATTGCATCAATGTGTGAATGATACGCTGGCATGAATCGTATTTCTGATTCAAATTTATATGCGTCTTCTGGCTCTTCGTTTTTTAGATTAGTATAAAAATCTAACTTCTGTAAGTATCGTAGGTGTTGAGGTTCCAGCTGTCCGTTCATAACTCTCGTTAAGTCAAATTTTACATACAATGTTGGTAAGTAATAAAACTTACGCATTCTTAATCTTGCATTTCTTACAATTAGATACACACTTTCTGTTTCATCTATATAAAAGAACTCGTAGTGCTCAAAGAAATCTTTCCAGAAATCATCATCTACTATCGCTCCAAAACTAAATATAGAATTAAACACTTCAGAAGCACTAAGACTTTGTTCTTCTGTATTATATCGTATTACATCTGTAGATTGTAATCTTTTATATTCTAACATATTATTCTCCATTATTATTAAGTTAATTAGATAACAAACCCCTGCCGAAGCAGGGGCTTATTATTGTTATTGGTGACTAGCACCCAGACTCTTGGCGAGCCTTCTGGAAAGACACAACCTGACCATCTCTTAAACGAGTGGTTGGAGTTGCAGACTTACCACCAACGAAAATCGCTACTTGATTATCGTCAATGCTAAACCCTTCTTTCTCAGCAATCTCTGCTGGAGTGTCTGCTGACACAGTCTGTGGCACACCACCTTTATGATACGCCATGTATCTTACTTCAGCCATTATTGACCTCTTTCTTTCTGTTGACATAACTGTCAACCTTTATGGTTGTTACTGGTTTACCTGTCTCAATAATATCATACTCAATACTCTTTATGGCATCTTTAGCTACTAAAAACTTCTTAGCCTTAGACTTGATAAACTCAGCTACATCCTTGTTGCTGTAGATACCAAGTAGATTATTTTTGTAGATATGTTGATTCGTTCTCTTGTCTCTTCTATAAAAGACAAGCTTTTCTATCAAAGCATAGTTTACCACCTTGTTTCTATCCACACTGAAACCCTCTCTTCTATCCAATCGTTATACGCTTCTACTTCTGCTTTAGCATTCTCAAGGTCATTGTTTACCTTGTTTACTGCTTCATCAGTTGAGTAACCTATGGACTCTAGACTGCGAATGAGTTTATCAATCGCTTCTTCTACTTTACCCATGTTTACTACCTCCTATTTTAGGATTACTTCATTGTTATAGAGGTAATGCCCCTGCATTACTTACAATGAAAAAAATTAAATCTTTGGGAGTGCGTGGCTATGAAAAACTACGGAAATACCACACACTCCCTGTTAGAGTAACAATATGTAGGGGCGTACACTCATTATAAATTGAACCTACCATTGTTCTCTATTAGTAGATATAGGCACCGAAAAGGAATAGATGCCTCAATGTTTTGCCCTTCAAACGCATTTTCATCAGGCCCTGATTTTATTTCAGTATCTACTATTGTCTTAGCTTAAGTAGACAAATAAATGGACTAGCGGTGTCCAATCTTTTGATTCTTAAAATATATTGCCCAAAGCTGTTTCTTTCCCATTACTTGGAATCGTGATTTAGGAACATGTACAAACTTCTTTGTAAGCCACGCTACTAAATCACTTTTATTCCAAGGGGGCACACTTCTCCTCATCATTGTAATAGGAGGTAGTCTAAGAATGCTACCCCTACTACTATTGACCAGAATGCTAAAAAGAATACTATACCAATATCTAGTATCTTATCTAGTTTACTTCTTTTCATTTTTCTTCCTCTTACTAACATGTTTAGTCACAGATATCTTGTAAGGCTCGCCTTTACGATTCTTCTTATTTTTAACTGTTGTATGCTCTACAACCATGTTAGTCTTCTTACCTTCTGATATTATAAATGTAGCTTTATTGCTCATGTCATTACTTCTTTCTTGCTTGTTGTACATTCATACCTTTAAAGGAAAAAGGACTGATACTCGATACAGCCTAAGCTGTATCAAGCGTCAATTCGCAATCCACGATTGTGGAATCACAGTCCTTTTGACCTAACTGGCTACAAAGCTAGAATGAGATTGGCTTTGGGAGAGGCTTATAAGTAGCACTTATCTGCTTACTCTCTTCAAAGTGAATCTCTTCACTAGCTTTGCGGTAATCAGAGCCAGCAACAAACTTAAGGTTTGGTAAAGCTTTACTAGCTTTAGCAATCCTATCAGCTGTTAAGATGGCAGGTAATTCCTGCTCATCGCTGATAGTCACCTTAAGACTATTTGTTGCTATTCTCTGGCCGTTTTCGTCAAGGGTGTAAACCCATTTGTTACGAACACGGTTGCCAGCAAAGGTATTGGTAATAGTACCTTCAAGCATAATTAATCCTATTAATTAGGGTTATGGTAGTAACTATTGCCTACTACCTTGGCATAGCAAAATCTATTGCTGATAGCAAGTACGGGATTGTGCAGGTGCCCCGAAATGAGCCCCACTTGGGCATGCGGTAGCATGGCTGGGGGTGGGTGTGAAGTTGAGAGTTGTTTAGTGGTATGTCTATGAAATAGACTACACACGCACATATGATAGGGAAAGGAAGTGAACAGTACAGAGCAAACAATACACAAAGCCGTAGGTGTCTAATAGTGTAGCTATTAGTTGTGCTATTGTGCAGTGAGTACGAGTAGCGAGCTACTTCACTGACTTGAACTATTATATGTGTCAAGTTTCAACGAGAACACACCCCCATGGGGTGAATTTCGATGGGGTACCTGCTAGTGTATATCACCCACTCACATTCTAGTGCAAATTTTAGAAATCTAATATTCTTCTAATAAAACTTATTGTAAATTCAGACATGGAAAAGTTAGTATTATTATTGTTTTTAACCATTTTAGCTCATGATTCTAGTGAGGTGGATGGGTTTAAAGGAGGAAATAACAGCCCTTTCGTAGTATTACACACGATAGACGGAAAAAAACACCTCTATAGAGACCTAGAAACTGGACATAAGTACTGTTATCAGCATTTAACTATAGAATTTTTAGAAAAAAGAGTTGACAAGCTATAGTTCTTACCTTAACTTCACAGTACCTAAGGTACCTAAGTAAGGAACATTAGTAAAGTTTGAAATTATAAAGGATTTTAAAAGTTACTAGTAAGGTCACTAGTAGGTTACCTAAGAGACTGAACAATTAGGAGGAACTATGAGTAAAGTGGGCAAGAAGAAACCATCAAATAGAGATAGAGATTATGCATTAACTCTGCATAGTAATGCTATTTCTGCGATTCAACAGCAGATTAGTGAGTTGTATCAGCTTATAGCTTCTTATATAGAGTATAAAGGAGATACAGATGAACTCACGCATTTTCTTACTGAGAAAGCTAAGGAAAGAGCAAAGCAAAACCAGCAGGACAAAAAGATTCTTGACAGTTCTGGGAAAGCTATTGCATCAGATACCTAGGCTATGTTATATTAAGCTTAAATACGAAACAACTAGGGTTTTATTTAGAATTAAACAGGAGGTAGATTATGTATTCAGAAGCTTTTTATGAGATAATAGAGGATGTCATAGAAAAGGAGGGTGGATATGTAAATGACCCTGATGACCCCGGAGGTGAAACGAAGTATGGCATTTCTAAGAAAGCATTCCCAAAAGAGGATATCAAGAATCTAACGATAGTTAGAGCAAAAGATATATACTACACTAAGTATTGGAAACCTTCCAAGGCTTATTTACTATCCGATGAACTACAGCATATTTATTTTGACATGTGTGTTAATTTTGGCATTATTGGTGCTGGTAAAGTGCTTCAAAGAGCTATTAATGGCAAGTACAAAGCAGGATTGGAACTTGATGGTAGAGTCGGCCCAAAGACGCTCAAGGCAGTTAAAAACTTGGAAGCAGATAGACTCAGAGCGTATAGAGTATTAAAGTTTGCTGAGATAGTAGCAAAGAAACCCAAACAAGAGAAATATTGGTTTGGTTGGTATAGGAGAGCTTTAGATGTCTGATATTGGTATCAATGAACTTATTATAAACAAAGTTCAAGAAAGACTGGATTTGGGACAAAAGAAGTATGGTCAAGATGTTCCTTTAAAAGATAATAGAGATTATCACGAAGAGACCATAGAAGAATTATTAGACGGGATTGTATATCTAACAGCTAGATTAATACAATTACAGAGAAAAGAGGAATCAAACCTATTTGGGAGGGACTACTAATGATAGAACTAAGTTTAATGTTTGTATTAGTACTAGTTTGGATAAATTCTAGGTTGTGGCAGAATCACTTAGAGAATGTTCAAAATAACAATAAATCATAAATCCGGGACAAAGTCTTATCCTATCTATACAGAAAAAGAAGCTGTAGAAGAGGGATTAGACTTTAAGCATTGGAAAGAAGCAGATGAAGGTAACTTCTGTATTTCTGATGATGGATATGTAGCAGAGGTTATAAAACGGAAAGAATATGAATCCGATAGAGCACAGGCAACACTTTATATTAGAACGCCCTATGGATATATTATGCATAACCCCAACTATAAAACACAAAAATTTTATGCTGAGGGCAGGTCTACCCCTTGGACTCTCTCTGGAAAGCCCGCACTCGAAGTTCAGTCTCGTTCACACAAGTGGAAGAACCTTGCCCTCGCATATGTTTCTACAAACTTTGATGCAGACCTTGCTATTGATATGGTCATGGGTCAGACCACACCACAACAAAGAAGAAGATGGAAACGAAATATTAGAACAGAGGAGTTTAAGAAAGTGGTAAGAGAAGAACTTGATGTATTATTAAAAGAGAGTGGTAAAGATAAAGAGTATGTAATGGACTTACTCGAAGAGGCTATACAAATAGCCAAGAAGAAAGAAGATGTATCCAATCTCATGAGGGCTGTAGAGAAATTAATGAACTTGCATGGCATGGATGATAAGGATACTATTAAAACCACTAGGCAGATAGAAGGCGTTAGCACTAAGAAGCTGATTGCAGATGTATTACAGGAAGAACAAAAATTAAAGCTAACAGAAGTAACAGAACAGGATAATGGAGAATTACGAAGCACAATACGAGAAACTTCAAGTACTCAAGAAGTTTAGGAGTAACATTGGGCTTTTTGGTAAGGTTTGTTTTCCAACGGCATTAAACAAGGATATACCCCCTTTTCATAATGAACTATATCAACACCTCAGAAATGAAGACAGAAGAAGACTACTCATTGCCGCTCCCAGAGGAACAGCAAAGTCAACTACTGTATCTCTTATATATCCCCTCTGGAAAGTTGCTTTTAAAGCTGATACTGAAGATTTATTCATTGTTATCATCTCTGAGAGTCAAAGTCAAAGTGTAAACTTTTTATCAAGGATAAAATACCATCTTACCTATAGTAGAACATTTAAAGAAAACTTTGGAGATATGGGCCCCGGCACTGCTAAGAGGTGGACTAATAATGATATTGTTCTTGCAAATGGTGCTCGTATTATTGCTGTGGGAACTGGTCAAAGAGTCAGAGGGTTTATTGAAGGTGATACAAGACCTAATCTTATCATTATTGATGATTTCGAATCAGAGCTGAATGCATATACTCCAGAAGCTAGGGCTAAGAATAGGAAGTGGATAACCGAAGCTGTTATACCATCATTAAGTGATGATGGTAGAATAGCGATGATTGGCACAGTTATATCAGAAGATTGTTTCTTATGCTGGGCTAAAGAATCACCTGCATGGGATGTTCTGTGGTATAGTATTTGGAATGATGATGAGGTGAGTATATGGCCTGAGCGTTTCCCTAAAGAGCGTATATTACAAATCAAAGATGAATTTGCTAGTGTAGGTAATCTTAATGGATTCTATCAGGAGTATATGAATATAGCACAGTCTCCTGAAGATAGCCCATTTAAACCTGATTATATTAAAATACACCATTATGACTATGAAATACGAGAAGGACAGAATATACTTGTTAAGAAATTACCCGATGATAAAGAAGAGATAGTACCTGTTGCAGTATACTCAGGTGTAGACCCTGCATCTAGTTTATCAGCAAGAGCTGACTTTTTTGTTATAGCTACAGTTGGTTTAGATAATAATGGTAATATATATATTATCAACATAGTCAGAACAAAGTTAGACCCAGCAGAACAGCCCGATGCTATTATAAAACAATATAAGAAATACAAACCCAAAAGAATGAAGATTGAAACTGTTGCGTATCAGGAGGCATTAAGGTCTTCTGTAAGAAAGCAGATGCAAGAGGAGGGTATATTCATACCGGGACTGGAGAAAGGCGTTAAACCCAGAAATAGAAAATCAGAGCGATTACTTTCACTAGTCCCGATACTTGCAAAAGGTCAATTCTTCTTTAGACCTCAAGATATAGAAGCACAGGCTGAGTTCTTATCTTACCCCAGAGGTAAGCATGATGATGTTATGGATGCAGTATGGACAGCATTAGATGGTGCTAGACCGAGTAGACGCAAAGAATATCAAGAGGTTGACACATCAGATAGATTAGGAAAAAAAGTGCTTGACTGGCTAACTATGTAGATAGTATATTTTGCGTTAGGATAACTTATGGCTGAGAACTATAAAAAAGAGAATCTTGTAGAAGAGACTCAAAACTTATTTAACGATTACTCCAATAATAGAGAAAAATGGGCTATACAGGCTCAAGAAGACAGGGAGTTTCGTTTAGGACAACAATGGACTAAAGAACAAGCTAGAGTACTTAGAGAGCGTGGACAAGCTCCTATTGTTGTTAATAGACTACATCCAGCAGTAGAAATGGCAAAAGCTCTTCTTACTGCTAATAGACCTCAATTCAGAGTATCACCAAGAGAAGATAGTGACAATAAGCTAGCACAGCTTATGAATGCATTACTCGCTTATATGTGGGAAATATCAGATGGTGTTACTGTACTTCGTAATGTAGTAGATGATTACTACACTTGTGGTATGGGTGTAATGATGGTTTATCAAGACCCAATGCGTGATAATGCAAAAGGTGATGTAGTTATAAAGGATATTGACCCTCTTGATTTATACATAGACCCTAATTCAAGAGATAGGTTTGGTGATGATGCAGAGAATATGATTGTATCTAGAATGTTTACAAAAGACCAAGCCAGAAGAATGTATCCTCAATATGAAACAAAAATTAAAAATGCTACCTCGGACAGGTCATCAGATAGACCTAGTACAGGAAGAGAACATGATGGTAAAGCAATATTCCCTGAAGATATAGAAACTATGACTGATTCTGCATTGGGTCAGTCTGATGAGTATGTAAGAGGATATGAACGCTATTATAAAGAAATGGTTAATAGATATAGAGTTCATGAAACTTTTACTGGTGTAGAGCATGTATTTGACAATGATGAATACGAAGAATATGCAAATAGACAAGCATATATTATAGAGGGTAGACCAATAGTTAGAGAAGATGTAGCTAGAATGACTATGGAAAGATTACAACAATCTTACCAAGAAATGTTACAACAAGCTCAAATGCAAGGAATAGACCCTGAACAACTTCCAGAGCCACCTTCATTAGAAGTAACTACTATGTCTCAGTTTATAGAAGAAGGATTAATTAAGGTAGTAGAAATACAAACCTGTAGAGTGTGTCAAGTTGTAGTAATGGGAGACCAGTTGTTATACAAAAGAGTTCTTCCCACGGATAAATATCCTATTGTACCTTTTATGAATATCCATACAAGAACACCATATCCACTATCAGATGTTAGAATGTGCAAGGATATGCAGGAGTATATCAATAAAACACGCTCACTTATTATAGCTCATGCTACTACTAGTACAAATGTAAAGATTTTAGTTCCAGCAGGTTCTGTTGATATGAGAGAGTTTGAACAAAAATGGTCACAACCGGGTGTTGCTATTGAGGTAGACTTTGACCAAGGTGCACCTCAACCAGTTCAGCCTTTACCATTACCAAATGAACTTTATCAAAACGAACAAACTGCTAAATCAGATATTGACCATCAACTTGGTCTTTATGAGTTAATGATGGGTAATTCTCAAGCCGCCCCTCACACTTATAAAGCCACAGTATCTATTGATGACTTCGGTCAAAGAAAGATAAAATCAAAGTTAATGGACATAGAAGCTGGTCTGAGTCGGGTATGTCAAGTTGCAATCCCACTTATGCAACAACTGTACCAAGAAGAAAAAGTTATCCGTCTGGTGCAACCTAACAATATGACCAGCGAATATTTGATTAATAGAAGTTTTTACGATGACTTTACTCAAACAGTACAAAAATACAACGATATAGGTCTAGGTACTTATGATGTTGTTGTTGTTACTGGCTCTACATTACCAACAAATAGATATGCACAATTAGAATTATATATGGATGCATATCGTAATGGATTAATAGATAAAGAGGAAGTGTTGAAGAAAACAGAAATATTTGATGTCGAAGGAGTATTACAGAGAACAGATACTATTGAACAACTCTCTAGACAATTACAACAAGCTCAAGAACAACTTAAGAAAATGGGTGGAGACATGCAAACTAGAGATAGGGAAAATGTCAATCTTAAGCAAAGAGTTGAAGTTGAAAAATTTAAGGCAGGTCTTGATAAGATATCTAACCGGGCTCAGTCCGCAGGTACCTTATATGAAAGACGCCTTGATGACGCTACTAGTGAAATGGCTTCTGAACTTAGGAGGACAAGAAAAGAAGCTGGCTAAACCCGAGATACCTCTATTACTAGTTAGAGCTCTCACATTGAGGAAATTGACATGGCTCAAGAAAATCAACAAGGTCAAGTAACAGAAGAGAATTTGGTGGATTCTGTTGTTGGCATGGAAAATAGTGTAGATGATATATTTACACCGGGATTTGGACAAACTGAAGAACCTGTACAGGAAGAAGCAGTAGAAACTACACCTGAGGTAAATTATGAAACTCCACAAGATAACGAAGAAGTTCGATACCAGTATTGGCAGTCTGAAGCAGATAAAGCCAAGAATGAAAATGAACAGTTAAAAAAGACTGTAGAGATTCTACAGCAGACTATTCAAAAACCAGCTGAATCTCAGCCTGAAGAGATATCTTCAGAACCTGAAATTGAACCTTTTCGTGATGCACCACAGAGACCAAATAAACCCGCAGGTTTTAATAGAGCAGAAGCTATTGATGACCCAAATAGTGCATCTGCACAGTACTTAGATGCTATAGATTCTTATAGAGATGAAATGGATATCTATAATGCAGATAAACTAGAGTATGAATCTAACTTGATAAACATTGAGCGTGAAGCTTTGATAGAAGAGCAGAAAAGACAAAAAGATGCTTTTGAAGCAGAGCAACGCAATCAAGAACAGGTTAGTAATATATCTCAGCAATTAAAGTCTCAATACAATGCAAATGACGATGAGGTCAATGACTTTATACAAAAGATGAGCGACCCTGAATCATTAAATATTGATAACCTATGGCGTTTATATCAAATGGATAAAGGTAAAGTACCTGAGCAACCAGTTGCACAGCCTTCACCCCAGTTCAACCAAGTTCAGAGAGCACAATCAGTTCCGGCACCTATGGGAGTCCAGAGTAGTGCAAATATGCAACAAACTGGAAAAAGTGCCAGCGATTTAATTATGGATGACCTGATTAGTGATTATGAAAGTAAAAATCCTTGGAAATAAGGAATAACATAAACGGAGTTAAAAATGGCTGACAAATACAGTATATCTACTGGTGGAAGCATGCAGTCGTCTTCTATTAATGATAGTAGACGCATGTTTAACTTTGGAGAAAGAGTTGCAGAACTCGCTCCAGAGCAAAGTCCATTCTTTACATACCTCTCAAAAGTTGCAAAGAAGCCTACCGATGACCCTGTGTTCAAATTCTTAGAACAGCGTTATCAATGGCAGAGGCGTAACTTTGAGGTTGAAGCTGATGAATCAAAAGCACTTGGTGCTAGTGATGATACAGTTGCAGAGGCCTATGCGGCTTGGAAACCAACAGCTGCTAACCCTCTTAAGTTAACAGTTAAGTATGATAAGTATGGCAGAGAAGTATCGGCAGACACAGAACCTGAATTTTTACTCAATGAACAGATTATTGATGTTCAAGCTGAGTTAGATAAGGATGGTGCTGGTGCAGTTGCCGCTATTGCAGTAAAAGTAAAAATACAAATCGGTGCTAACCCAGTATCTTCTGGAGCCGCTGGTAAGAGCATTGAAGGTACTATACTTCATATATCTAAAGAATCTGATGGAAGTGAGATTACAGCTAGTGATATAACTGCTGGTACTAGTACCCTTAAGTTTAATGGAACAGCTCCTAATAGAGGTAAGGGTCAAGTAATTGGTAGTGCGTTTGCAGAAGGTTCTGACGACCCAGAAGGTTGGAAAGACGAAATGTACGACAGAGAAGGATATGTGCAGATTTTTAAAACTGCTATTCCAATGTTCTCTGGTACAGCAATGGCTACTCGCTACAGAGGTAAAGCTGATGAATACAAGAGAGTATGGCAAACTAAGTTAATGGAACATAAGATGGACATCGAGCATGCAATGCTTTTTGGTGTTGGTTCTGATGATTCATCAGTTGGTGGGCCTGTAAGACGCTCTTGGGGTATTGTACCTTACACTGAGAAGTATGGAAAGATTAAGTCTTTTGCATATGCAAGCTCAACCTATGATGATTTTCTAGAAGCAATGGAAGATGTTTTCGCTCCTGAATCAGGAAACAGCGGAAACAAGCTTGTACTTGCTTCAAGAAAGATTATCTCTTACTTTAACAAGTTAGGTGGAGAATCATTCTTAGGTAACACAGTAGCTCTTGGCCATACAGCAACTACTCAGGGTGGTTCTAATGGTTACAGCTTAGATGTACAGAATGTAAAAGGTGCTTTTGGTCATAATGTGTCAGTAGTTAATACAATCTATGGTAATTTAAATCTTGTTGCTGAGCCTTTGTTCAGAAACATGTATGAAGATTACGCAATTATGGTTGACTTAGCTAATGTTGCATACAGGCCTTTAGCAGGTAACGGTGTTAATCGTGATACTCATATTATTACGAATGTACAGAATAATAATGTTGACGGAAGAAAAGACATTGTCTTAACCGAAGCTGGTTTAGAAATATCTTTGCCTGAGACACATACTATTCTTAAGTTCTCATAATAATAGCAACCTATTCAGGGCCCCTTTATTGGGGCCTTGAATACAAACAAGGATATACAATGTCTAAAGTAAAAAAAGTAAAAGCTAAAAAGAAAAAAGAAGTAGTAGAGGTTAAAGAAGTTCCAAAGGTTGAAAAACCAGTTGTAACTAGAGGTGTTTACAATAAAAGAGGTAAATAATGATAACTTCTAATAGCGTAGGTGGTAAATTTCAATCAGGTTCAGAAAAGGTTAATAATAACTCTAGAAGAAAACCTATAAAACCTAAAACTAAAAAAGGAAAGAAGTAATGGCAATATTTGGTGGCGGAGGAAGAATGAATGCTTATGGTGAACCATTGGTAGATAGTACTGTTGGTGAAGCATTAGGTGGTTTATTAGGTAGAGGAGCAGTAGCTGTTGGTAAAGGTATAAAAGATAGACTTTATGATGATGAAGGTTTATTTAGAGCTAGTCCTGAAGGCCCTGATAGATTTATTATGGGTAAGAAAAAAGGTATAGACAAACCATTTTTAGGTAAAAAACCCGGTCTTGATAAACCCTTTTTAGGTGAAAAAGCAGGGTTTGATAAACCTTATCTTAGTAATTTATTAGGTGGTATCGGTCAAGCTGGTAGTAGATTGAGAACTATGCTTGCAGGCAATAAAGAACCTGATGCTTTTACAGAAGCAGGTGGTGGTACTTTTAATACTGAACTTCCAGCAAAGAGAAAAGGATTATTTAATAAAGAAGAAAGAGTTGCATATAACCCTCAAGAAGCTATGAGTATGTTAAAAAAAGGTTTAAATATACAAGATGTATCGCAAGAAGATTTAGGTTCTTTACAACAACTTATGAAAGATGAAGGTTACTACGAAGGTGAAGTTGATGCAATACTAGGGCCTAAAACAACAAATGCATTTAATCAAATGATGCAAGAAAGAGGTCTTGTAGCTGATGAGGTAGAAACAACTCCATATAGATTTACTGGTGGTTCTCCGGGTAGAATGTATTAATGAGTTTTACTGCACAAATAGGACAATTAACAGGTAGTGCTAGCTCTAATGATGCTACTACTATAGCTCAAGCATTAGAGAATGCTACAGCAGAGTTTATACAAAAGATATCTCAAATAAACCCTGACTTATTATATTCAATGGCTAATGATTTTTCTGTTGATAGTAATGATGAATATAGTATTGATAAAAATAGTATTATTCTTAATGTAACTAGAAATTTTAATGCTACTAAAGTATATAATGCTACTAGGGTAGATATAAAATATGAATCTCAAGTTCAAGATATAGATAGTATTTATTACGCTGATGATTTAACACCTGTTTATATATTTGATGGAAGTAATCTTAGAATATATCCAGAACCAGATGGTGATAACGATAAGAGTGCTATTATTACTAGAGTAGTGCCCGGTGCTATAAATGATAATAGTGAGACTATTGCTAATATGCCTAGCTTATATCACCCTCAAATAGTTAGAATAGCAAGTTATAATGTACTTCTTCAAAGACTTGGTTCATTAAGAGATATTATGTATACTGAATATAATGATGCTATAAATAAAGCAAAAGCTCTAGTAGATGATGCTAGTGGACTTACTGCTGGTACTGAAGATGTAGAATACTGGTTAAAAGAAGAAGACCCTGAGATGATATCTTCTACACTTAGTACAGCTAGTCAAGAGATACAAAGAGCATCTGCAGTAGCAGGTAAGTTTAATTCTGATTATCAATGGATGCAGAATCAATTAGCACTTATAAAGCAAGAAATAAATGAAACCTATCAAAGTTATTCTAGTGCACCAGTTCAAACTGATATAGGTAGATTAGGAGTTGGAACATGAAACTAAAAGAGATGGTAGAATTAGTACAACAGCATCATCCTCAAATGGGTGGTCAAGAGATTGTTAAGATGATAAATAGAGCTCAAGATGAATATAGTTCTAGAACTAGATTATCAGAAGATAGCCACACTTATACAGTAGTAGATGGACAAAGGAGATATTCACTTAATGTTTCAGGGAATAAAGATGCTATTATGGAAATAAAGAATGTTGACCTAAATGGTAAGACAATAAAAAGATTTACAGGTAGACCAATAACTAGAGATTTAACATAATGAGTACAAGAATTTCAGAATGGGTATGGTGGATAGAAGATGATTCTATTTTACTTGGTTATTACGATGAATCAAAAACGGATGAAGAAAAAGTAGCTTCACCTGATTCTACAATAGCTGGACAAGAATTAAGATTATTTTTTAATCTAAAAGAAGACCATTTTGATTTGCCTAGTGCAAATTCAACATGGGGAGACCAAGAACCTAATTTCCCTGCACAATTTCATGATGCATTAGTAAATAAAGCTATAGCATTAGGATATGAAAGAAATAAAGACACACTTCAACTTGCTCAGTACTTTAATGGTAAGTTTGAAGATGATGTTAAGAATGGTAGAAAGTACGCATATAGGGGTAGATTAGGGACATTTAGGACTATAAATAGTGTGGACTTTTAAAAAAACTTTATTAAATTAAACCAAGATATGCCCATGAGAATTGTCAAGCTCGGTAAGGCATAGAACAGGAGCAAACAAGATGGCAATAAATAAATACAATGTAGTAGAGAGTGGTAATGTAGCATTAGGTCAGGTTGGTTCTTTATTAGAAACAGGACAATCTGAGGTATCAGGTAAGAAAATACTTGCTATACAATTTTTAGAAGATGCTGTGTTTACATCTCTAACCCCAGAGTCAGGCACTAACAGATATATAGGAAGTACCAATAATAATGGTGATAGTGTAGCAAGTGTTACATTTCCACAAGGACTTACTATATTTGGTAGATGGTCTGGATTTCAATTATCTAGCGGTTCAGTAGTAGCTTACCTAGGTTAACATGGCTTTAGGATTAGGCTCATCACTAGTTAAGGGTGGTGCATCCCTTTTAACCTTTGTTAAGGACAACCTTAAGCTATACCTCGACTTCACATCTAATAAGTCAGACACGCTAAAGTTCCCATCAGAAGGTTCAACATCGTTTAATGGTTCAAATACATCCATTCAAGCAGGACAATCAAATAATTTAGGAACAGGAACTAATTTTACTATATCTTGTTGGTTTAAAAATTTAGGAACTGCAAGAGCTTACATACTTCAATTACAAAAAAGCTCTGGTTCAACAAATTTAACATTGCAAGTTAATAGTAATAGTTCGGTTAGTACAGCAGGGTATATAAGTATGATGCTTTGGGATGGAGCTAATCATCAGTTTGTTAATTATGATGGTAGTATTGACGATAATAAATGGCATCATGTTGCAGTTACTACAACTTCATCAGCACAGGTAGTATATTTTGATGGTAAATCTGTAGCTACAGGAAGTAAAACTTTTTCTAATTCGTTTAGTGAGCATCCAATAAATATTGGTTCAGTTTATAATACAAGTGGTTTTAATTACAATGGTGACCTCGCCAATCTTGCAATTTGGTCAAGAGTATTAACCCCAGAAGAAGTCCAATCCATAATGAACAAATCCTATAGTCAACTAAAGGGTGTAGAGACAACAAGTTTAGTTAGTTGGTGGGCGTTAGATAGTGCAAGTGATGGATTAGTGCAACCTGCAACAGGTGAAGAATTAGGAAATGAAATATCTGGTGACCCTACTTTTGATAATGCAAGTAATTGGCTTATTATTTTAGGTAGTGGTAGTTTAGATGTTAATACTACAGTATTAGGAAAATTAAGTGCAGTAGATGCTCAAGATAAAAGATTATATAAATATTCCATATTAACAGTTGGCAAATTATATAAAGTAACTTTTGTTATTGATAGCTATAGTAGTGGAAGAGTACGAGGTCTACTTGATAATGCTATAACTTTTACACCAACAGAAGCAGGAACTTATACAAGATATTTTGTTGCATCTAACACTTTCTTTCTTGTTTCATTTGATGGTACTGCTAATATGACTATGACAGATATATCTATTAAAGAAGTAACCTCAAACACAGGTGTAGTCACAGGAGCAACAACTACCACATCAGTATATGGTGGCAATGCACCAATCTTACCTCGTGCAGTTGATGTAGCTAAAGAAGGACAAGCAGATGCGATTGGAGATGGTAGTGCGAGTTTTAATGGAAGTACAGATTACATTGATTTAGGAGATAGTACAGATTTTGATATAACAAATTCTATTACTTTAAGTAGTTGGGTTAATTTTAATTCTACAAGCACCAATGTTATTTTGGCAAGAGACGATAATACTAATGAAAATTTTATACTATATGGATGGAGTGATGGTAAAATATATGGACAAATAAGAATAGGTGGTGTTGGGAAAACAGTAGATGGTGGCACTTATAGTCTTAATGTTTGGTATCATGTCGCACTTACTTATGATGGTTCTTCATTAAAAATATATGTTAATGGAATTTTGCAAGATACTTTATCAGCATCTGGTTCTATTGATAATGATGATGTTTCTTTTGAAATTGGTAGAAAAGGTAATAATGCTTTTCATTTTGATGGGAAAATAAGCCAAGTAGGAGTATGGCAGGGTGCATTAACCCAAGCACAAATACAATCTGTTATGGAATCTACTTCATACTCAAACATTCCTGCTGATGTAAAGAGTACATTGGGTGCAGAAAGAGTTCTTAATTCAGACTTTTCTGATGGTGAAA
>Ga0194023_1000020_pt1 | contig 26147 bp, 15 predicted proteins | sample IW6Sep16_MG_FD_140348 | JGI IMG/M metagenome (GOLD analysis project Ga0194023, IMG submission 140348) | Freshwater microbial communities from the Broadkill River, Lewes, Delaware, United States - IW6Sep16_MG | ecosystem: Environmental > Aquatic > Freshwater > River | place: USA: Delaware...
AGAAGACCAGTAGCCGGCGGCGTCAAACGAATCCCAATAGGTTTTACAAATATATCCTGGATTATTTAATTGAGATATTGAGGGTACGAACCAACAATTGACGCATTCAATTCCACCAGAAATCAAAGCATTACAAGCAGCAGTCCATTCACTAATACAACACTTATCACCATCTGAAGTGGAGTTATATTGTCCTCCAGCCCATTGACCTTCAATTTGAGTACTTGATGGTGCAACAAACCATCCGGTTCCTCCTGATTTACATATAAGAACTGCACCATCTCTTGTGGTGGTTCCTACGGGACACACCTTTGCTAAACAAGCATAATGTAAATCATTAGGTATATTCGTATCTCCTGCCCACCACCACTTATTTGGACCGATATAAATCGTCATAAGTCTCTTATAGTTTTATTATTATTTAGTAAATTAGTAGCATTTAATTTCTTTATATTTAGATCCAATTTCATCATTAATTTTTCTTTTAATTGCTGCTCTTTGGTCGTTAAGAAAATATACATCTCTTGCAAGTTCAACAAAATACAATCCAAAGTTCTGTTCTTTTTCTTTTTTTCTTAACTCATCTTCAACATTCCATAATTTAGAGTTGATTTCATACAAAGATTTTTCTAAGTCTTGATTATAATTGATTGTACTTGCAATTAATTTTAAGTCATCAAGTTCTTTTTTTACATACTCATTATCAGTATGTTTTGATTTAATTTGAAGAATAGTGATTTTATCAATCAGTTCTCCAACAGAAACTGGAATTTTAACTTCAATCATAAGAAATAGTTTTTGGTTTATTTAACATTTCTTTTTTACCTTCTATTCTTTCTACAATCTTTTCATAAGCAGAATTCATTTCTTCCTCTGTAAATTCTATTCTTGATTGATTTAATCTTGTTGCAAGATTACTATCAAAACTACAGATTCTCATTGGAGATGGATAATAAGGTACATCTCTTTCAATCATATGAAATTCATCTGGATAAGATACATTATTCTTATCGGTTCCTGCAATCAATACAGATGTTGGTTTTTGTAGTGCTTTTGCAAAATGTTGTCCGCAACTATCACAACCAATAAAATAATCTGCTGCCTTTATGATTCCCATCCATTCTCTCATATTTGGATCTGGTTGTGGTTTATAAGAAATCTTATCCTGAAATTCTTTTGCTCCCATATAAATGATATTATATTTTTGAGAGAGTTTTTGAACTAATTCTTCATAAAACTTTTGTGGAAATGAACGAAATGATGGATCAAAAACACCTTTAGGACAAATATTTGCAGAACTTCCATATGGTTGAATTACAATTGTTTTTGATTTCTTATGAACTTCTTTTGTCTGCGCTATAATTTCTTGACCCTTAAGTTCTTCAAATTGAGAAAGATTGATATATTTTAATGGTAGATTCTCATAATCAGTAGAATTATTGATTTCTTGATGAAATGCCTGAATTAAATTAATTTCTCCACGATAAAACTCAGGAACACGATAAGGTTCTGGTGAAATTACTTTATCAGCAGTCCAGAAATATTCTTGAAAGATTCCTTTTTGTTCTGGATTAAATGTTCTATTTTGAAGTTGTGGAAATCCCCAAGATACATAATCCCATCCGTGAATCATTACATAAAACTCTTCATCTTGATGTTTTTCCGCAAAGTATAATAATGCAGGAATTGCAGTGAGTGCTCTTCCAAGTCCACCGTCAATTGTGATGATTGTAGTCATTTGTATGATAATAATGTCTTTACTGATTTAGATGATTGATTTGGATGCTTCCAGAATTCCATATTTGCAGAAGAATACTTTTCAACAATTTCTGGTGGAAGAATCATTCTTGGTGGATTGTATTCCACTTTTTTCTTGACTGTATGTAGGTCTTTGAGATTACAAGAATTATCAAACAATTCATTAGAATACTCCAAATTATTGAAATCGTGAGAATAGTATGGTTGTTCTAAAAACTCATAAATCTCTTTTAATGTTTTTTCTGGATTTTTACAAAGTTTTTCATATTCAACAAAGTAAATCATCTCTGGATTTGTATAATATCCTTCCTGAAGATTTAACCAGTTAGTTGTGATAATTCCTTCTTTATTATCCATCATTGCATCACATCTTGAAAAAATATGATGCTTTACATCTTCTTTAATTAATGTATTTGTATAAAGAGGATTCTTTTTGAAGATAGTCTCAAATGAATTAAGAATATCAACAATATCTCTTACACAACATAAGATTTTTGTATATGGAAATAATGTTTTGAGAAGAGTTGTTTTTTTCGTCCAGGCTCTTGATGTATCTACAATTACTGGTCTATCAATATGAGAATAAAATCCTTCAAAAATATGCTGAAGTAGAGCGATTCTTCTTTTCTCATTTACGATTGAATTACTTTCACATCCAGTGAGTAAGTCAATTGACGTGGTGCATAATCCTTCTACTGGAGAAGAAATGTCCGCATAAAAATCTGGATTTTGTTTGAGAATTGAGGATAATAAAGTGGAACCAGATCTTGGAAGTCCTGAAATAAAATAATATTGCTTCATTATTGTTGAACCTGCATCACACCTTTTGGAAGAGCAATCACATTAAATGAAATTGAAATTCTTTCGTCATCGTGATTGTTTGGTTCTACTAAATGTGGAAGATAAGAAGGAAAAATAATAATACTTCCTTCTTCTGGTTCAATCTTTATCATTTCACCAGTAAATTGATTTTTTGATTGTGTAAGATTGCATCCATTCCACATACGATTCATTCCTGGATTCTTAAGAACCAATCTTCCACTTTCTTCTGGTACTTGAAGATAAAACACACCAGAGAATGTTTCGCCGTGAATGTGTTCGGTATTCATACAATTGCGACTATCATTAAAATTCACCCAGGCATTTGTGAGAAACACATCACAATCAATGAAATTAAGATCCTGTGTTGCCTGAGAGCACATCGCACAGATATAATTAAACAGGGGAGCAAGTTCTTGTTGTGTTTGTAACTTTGCTGGTGATTGATATCCGTAAATATTTGATTTTTCTTCGCTTTCTGGATTTTCTTTTCTAAATTCTTTCACACAAGAAAGAAATGTTTCTTTATAGTCATCAAACTCCTGAAATGTATCCATCCAGACAGGAGTAGAATAAATTGGTACAAGTTCCATAATTAACAGTAAGATAATTTAGTAGGCATTTTTATTTTTCTAGTCATTTCATTATCATTGGGTTTATAAAAATGAAAGAAATCATAGAGTGTGAATGAAGAACTTTCGTTTCTCCAGAAATTATATAGTACATCTCTATAAGGTTGGTCTCGTGGATGTAAATTTTCTCTTTGATTAGATTTGAATTTTGTATTGACCGTGTTCAATAGGTAACACACCGGAAGGCACGAACCCTGGGCGAGTTCGTCTTAATGCGGCTGGTGATGGTACCATCGCCGAAGTCCTGGCTGCAAGCGATAGTACTACTAACCTCCGTAGAAGACCAGTAGCCGGCGGCGTCAAACGAATCCCAATTGGTACTACAGACATATCCTGGATTATTTAATTGTGAAATTGAGGGTACGAACCAATCTGTGGGAGTAAATCCAGCATTCGTAAGTGAAGTTTCTAAAGTACTCCATTCACTAATACAACACTTATCACCAACTGAAGTGGAGTTATATTGACCTCCAGCCCATTGACCTGTGACTTGAGTGCTTGATGGCGCTACAAACCATCCGGTTCCTGCTCCTGATTTACATATAAGAACTGCACCATCTCTTGTGGTGGTTCCTACGGGACAACATTTCGCAATCGCACAATAGTGCTTATCATCAGGACTATCATCACTATTAATAAACCACCAATAAGTTGGGCCGAAATATAAAGTCATTTTGAGTTCTTATGAGTTTTTATGTATTTAGAAAAAAATCCGTAACAAAATACAAAGTCCAAAGTACAAAGTTCAATAGGTAACACACCGGAAGGCACGAACCCTGAAGGAGTCCGTCTTACCGTTGCAGTCGATGGTACCATCGGCGATGTCCTGGATGCACGCGTCCGTAGCATTGGTCTCCGTAGAAGACCAGTAGGAGGCGGCGTCAAACGAATCCCAATAGGTTTTACAAATATATCCTGGATTATTTAATTGAGATATTGAGGGTACGAACCACTTTGTAGAGTCAATGCGTCTTGTTGCTCCTTCTAGTGCCGCTTCAAGACTACTCCATTCACTAATACAACACTTATCATCAACTGAAGTGGAGTTATATTGTCCTCCAGCCCATTGACCTTGAACTTGAGTACTTGATGGTGCTACAAACCATCCGGTTCCTCCTGATTTACAAATCAAACGACTTCCATCATAAGTCGCACTACCTACAGGATTATATTTTGCAAAACAAGCATAATAACGATCTGAGTTATACCACCATTCGGTTGGACCTGCTACTACAGCCATAATAGTTCTTATTGTTTTATTAGTATTTAGGATAAAGTGACGATTCCAGTTCTTACTGTACCATCAGTACCTTTCACACGAACCGTAAGTGTTGTATTATTAGTTAATTCAAAACTCATTGTTGCATTCACTGTTGGTGCAGTTGCTGTTGTGGTAAGGCCAATCGTAGTAATACCAGAGTGTACTACACCACTATTTGAAACTTGAAGTAATGGTTCTGCATCATCATCGTTGACTGCAAAAATATCACCACCAGTTTCATTCGTAAGACTTAAATGTTGATAAGATCCAACAACATTCTCAAAACTTAATGAACCACCTTCCTCTATATATGGAAACATCGTAACCGCTTCACTTTCTGTTGCACCTATTGCAACACCAGTAAACTTTCTAAAGTTTCCATCGGTAAATGTAGTGACTCCAGTATTGGTGACTTCAAATACAGAGTCTGCATTTTCATCATTAATTGCGAATAAAATATTAGATTGTGTATTTGTTACACTAAAATGTTGATTATCATATGATGCATTCTCAAAACTTAATGAGCCACCTTCTTCAGTATAAGGAGAAAGACTGATTTTTTCACTTTCCGTAGATCCAAGAGCAACACCTTTAAGACTTCTAAATTCTCCATCTCTTATAGATGTTATACCAGAATTAATAACCTGAAGATATGGATCTGCATTAGCATCATTGACTTGGAAAAGAATATTTGAAGTTTCATTAGTTACACTTAAGTGTTGAGTATCATAATTTCCACTTTCAAAACTTAATGAGCCAGAATTTTCTGTATAAGGAGATAAATTTATATTTTCAGTTGATGTTGAACCAATCGCTGAAAATCTTACTGAATCGGTTTTGAATTCAACATCACTTGCTGGGTTGGTCGTTCCAAATCCAACATAACCAGTTTCCGTAATATAAAAATTTGGACTTGTTGTAGTTCCACCAAAACGAACTGTACCAATTACAGTAAGAGTTGCACCTGGATCTGTGGTTCCAATACCAACTTTCTCATTTCTTAAGACAAAATCATCAGTAAATGTAATGCGATTTTTCGCCATTTTCTTTTCTTACTCCTTATGTTAATATTTAGGCGGTGATGCGTTGAGACAAAACTTTCACAGTTGCAGATGATGCACTATTCATATTTATTCTCAATAAACAATTACCACCAGAAACTGTTCCAGTAAATGTTCCTAAGTAATCATCAGTCGCAATAGAAGCATATTCAATAACTGATGCAGTAGAACCATCGTGAATAATTAATACATCACTTGTCTGGTAATCAGTTCCTTGTGTAATTTGTACTTGAACCCTTGCAGAACGATAAGTAGCAATCGCAAAACTTTCAATTGTTGTTGCAGATGTTGTTGCAACTGTAGTTCTTGTCGTAGAAATACCAGCATCAACACCAATATTATAAGTATTTGCAGTTACAATACCAGAAGCATTGATGCTAGTTCCTGATAAGAAATCAATGGTTCCAGTATTAGAATCCAGTGTTGAAATCGTTCCAACACCAGTTACATTTAGTGAATTTACACTTACAACATTAAAAGTTGAAATTCCAGTTACATTTAAGTCAGTAAATGTATTGGGTGCATTCGCAATTGCACTCTCAATAGTTGCAGTTGTCGTTGCATCAAGAGAAGCAATATTCTTCAGTTGTCTTGATGAACTAATGACTTCGTTACTTCCAATACTTAAAGAAGTAATAGTTGATATTCCTACATCAACTAGATTTCTACTATCATCAATAATAGTAGAATTTTTAATTTTAATTGCCACCGTCTTCGTTTACACTAGGGGGTATTATTATTTATCTAAAAGATCTTTTAATTCGTCAATCTGCTTTTGTTGGTCTTTTACAACTTCAATTAGCAAACCAACAAGACCATTATAATTCACTGTCTTAATTTCATCACCTGATACTAATTGTGGGAGTGTCTCTTCTAGTTGTTGTGCGATGACACCCATTGATAATTTACCAGACTCTTTCCAATTGAAGTTTACACCTTCAATCTTCATTATAGTATCAACTGAGTTTTCAATGATTTCTACATTCTCTTTGAGTTTCAAATCAGACAAAGAATTAAAATCCGTTGCAGTTACAACACCAGTTACACAAACATTACCAACAACATCAAGTTCGCAATTTGCAACAGAGGTTCCAATGCCGACACTACCGTTTGTATATGGTCCATTGATTCCATCAGCCCAACTATCATTAGTAATATCTACACTATCAAACTCAAACTTCCTTAAAGAATGATTGTACTTAAGATACTTACCATCGTAAGCACTTGCATTGGTTGCAATACCAACAATATCATCAAGATATTTTAATTGTGTTTCACCACCACCACCTAAAGTAGACAACTGCTGTTGAATACGATTGAGAAATAACCGATAATGTTGTTGTAATTGATCTAATGTAACAAAGTTTTGGTCTAATGGAGTTAGTGGATCTTCATTTTTAGTAGAAGGTGGTTCGGTAAGTCCTTCTTTAATAACTTCTTTTACAATAACTTCTGGTTCAATTTTTGAATAAGTTTCACGAATGAAGTCTATCTTACTTTCTAGTCTTTGGATGTTCTCTTGAATATTTCCAAAAGGAAGACCTTCAATTTCAGTAAAAACTTCTTCTTTGAGTTCTTCAATATCATTATGATGATTTTGAATGTATCTTTCAACAATATTCAAATCTTTTTTAGTCTCACTTAGATGTTCTTTGAGTTCTACTTGACTTTCTTTTAATGTCTCAAAACCAGAAAAATTTTCTTGAACTGAATTAAGACTCTCCTGAAAATTATCAACTTTACCGACTAAAGACTTATTATGCTTTTCAAAAACAGCAATATTTGCTTTTAGAGAACCAACATCACCTTTAAATTCTTCAATTGCAATATTTGTATTGGACTTAAACTTTTCTAAATCATTTTGTGCGCCGTTCTTCCACTCAGTTAAATCGTTATTAAAAGATTCAAATCTTTCATCAAGAACTGAATTGATTTTTTCATATTCTTGAATTTGTTCTTGAATATTCTCTTGAAACTTAATAAATTCTTCGTTAAAGTTCTCAAGAACAGATGAATATTCATTTAATCTTTCATTCTCTTTTTCAGTTTTATTTTCTAAAATCTTATGAAGTTTTTTATAAGTTTCTACTGTTTCATTAACATAATTTTTTGTTTGTTGAATGCTTTCATTAAAAATTAAGAAATTATTGTCTACAACATCAGCGAAATTATTAATCTTTTCTTGTATTTCATTTTCAGCGATTTCTTGACTTTGTGATACTTCTTCTTTAAATGTATTAAATTTTTCACTGATTTTGACTTCAGTATCTACAATCTTTCTTTTATATTTTGGAAACTGATTTTTTGATAGATCTTCTACTAATTCTAGAAGATGAGAAGAAGTTCTTTTAAACTCCAGTAAATCATTCTTATTAAGACCTTTTACTTTCGCATCAATGGATTTAATACTCTCATCTACCATCATTAGGTGTGAGAACATTGCATTTTCTAGATCACCTTTAGTAATCTTATTTCCTATTTCTTCTGTAAGATAATTAACCTTTTCTGTGAGATTTTCAACCACAGTTAAATTACCTCTAAACTTATCAAAAGTTTCATTGAAAGTTTCTACTACTGGATTGTGATCTTCAGTAATAAAAACTTTCTCTTCTTGAAATAATTGTGAAGGTTTTTTAAGAGGCATTTTTATGATACATCATTTCTTATGGTACTATTTATTTGTGACCTGAGTTCGTTGACTTCAGTCTTAAGTTCTTTAACTGCCTCAATGAGAACTCCAATCAATCCATTATAATTGACTGACTTAAATTCATTTGTATTTACAAGTTCTGGGAATATCTCTTCTACTTCTTGTGCGATCACTCCAATTGATGATTCTTTGGTATGTCTCCAATTAAATGATACTCCATTAATTGATAATATTTTTTCTAGTGGATTTTCTAAAGTTCTTATGTTTTCTTTTAAATTTTGATCTGACAATGAATCAAAATCTGTTGAAGTTGTTGTCCCCGATACTAATAAATTTCCATTGTAGTATCCATCACCATTCACGGTTAGTAGATAATTTGGAATTGATGTACCAATTCCAACATTACCATATTCATAAAATATATTATTATTTTCATCTTTAGACCAAAAACTAACTACAGTTGGAGTAGGAATACTTTTATAATTTTTAACTCCATCAACTTTTATGACATAATTTGGATCGTCTATGAGATATGCCTTCATACTAATGTCGCAGATGGATTTACTATTGCATTACCTTCTATAACTTTAGTTCTATTCCCTTCCGTTGAAATTATAAAAATATCATAATAATATCTTCCTGGGTTTAATTCACTAGTGTCAGTTCTACCCAATCCAATAGTCACAACAGATGTTGAAGAATTTAATGAAGCAGTGAAACTCTTTCCAGTATTTGCTGATGGATATTTTTTAATTGTAGATAATATAGAATAATTTGATAATGTTGCTATGCTCTCATCTGGATTTCTAATTGCAAATGAAGCAGAAAAATCTTCACCCTGCTCTATAATTAGATTGATTGAAGGTGTCGCCATTTTCTGCTATATAACTATCAAAATTATTTAGTTGGTAATAGATGTTCTCGTAATCTTAATTTCATTATTATTATAATATGGATTTACGATAAGTCTTGCATTAGATCCACTTATATTTGATGAAAATTCTACTAAATCTTCAACATTACTAATTCCACCATATTCAACAATATGTGTTTCTGTTGTTGCAGATCCAACTGTTTGTAATAACATTACATCACTGATTTGGAAATTTTCTACAACATTTCCTACAGTAAAACTAAATCCAATTCCAGTATTTTGATCGTAAATATTTTGGAAATCTGCACTATTAAATGTAACAATATCACCCACTTCATAACCAGATCCTGGATTTGAGATAGAAACACTATTTACTTTTCCGCCTACATAACCACTATAACTTGTAAGTGTTGAAAATCCAATAGTAATTGGAGAACTTCCATCATTATTTTTTGAAATTGTAAAGGTATTAGATGTAACTGGATTGATGTAATAAACAAAAGTATTACCATATCCTGGTCCTGGAAGAATATTAAATTCTTCACCATAATTAGCAAGAGTAGCTGTTGCTGTTGCTATCACACCACCAGGTAATTCTGGAGTGCTAAAGGTAATGCTTGGAGTTTCTTCATATCCAAGACCTCCAGTAAATGATAAGGTTTCTACTGCAAGTCCAACAGATGCTCCAATTGAAACATTACTAAATGTCGCATTAACTGGTAAATCAGCAGTTGTATATCCAGATCCAACATTATCAACATTTACATTTGTAAGTAATATTTCATTTACTGTTGCTGCAGCAGAAACAAGTGGCGAACCTCCACTAATTGTAACTGATGGTTTATTATCTAAATATCCACTTCCAGCATTTGTTACATCAATTGCACTCAATCCAATACCAACATTACCTACTGCTGCACTTCCACCTGCAATTGGTGGTGTAATTAATAAATCTGGAATAATTGTAGTATAAGAAGTACCAGGATTTGTAATTGTAATACAATTACTATCAATACCAAATGAAGTTGTTGTTACAATTCCACCACCACCAGTAATTCCATCAGCAGCAGTTACTGCAATTCCTGGAAGTGATGTATATCCAGTACCAAAACCTGTAGTTGTGACTTCACCAATACCCATAGTTGGAACTATTGATGCACCAGCACCAATTGCAGGTGTAACATCATAGAAATTAAAATCTGTTGTTGCAACAGCAGTATTTGTTGTATTTTCAGTAAGTGTGATTGATCCAATACCAATTGAAGAAACATCAGTATTATCATCTGTAATATCACTAATCACTCTTTGCCCTATAGAAATGCCAGTTGTTGTAATTCCAGTAATTAATGTTGTCTGGAATACACCTGGGGCTGTAACTAATGTACCAAAATAGAAAGTATTTGTTTCAATTCCACTATTTGTTGTTGCTCTTGAAATTGTAACTTCATTTGAACCAATAGAAGTCACAGTTGTTCCATATTCAGTTTGATCTATACTTGTACCAGAAACACCCTGACCTACAATTACTCTTTGAGATAATGTATCTGCAATATAAAAAGTAAATCCAAATCCAACCTGATTACCATTGGTTAGATTTTTAGTAAGACCAACTGTTCCACTATCATTAGAATTCACAAAAGAAACAGTAGTTCCTGCTTGTACGAATGTTCCAGTCACCGCAAAACCAACACTTACATTTGAAATGTCTATATTTGTAATTGTTGTATCGTTGGAGTCATTCACCTTACCAGTCTTTTGACGAATAACTGTATCAAATGTAGAAATTCCTGAAATGATTGTTGTAGAAGCAGTTCCCAATGTGCCTTCTGCAGAGAAAATTACACTTGAGACTGATGAAGTTGTTGCAATACCAACTGAACCCGATTGAGTCACAGCAAAATCAAGGAACTCAACTGGATTTTCTACAATAGTAGAGGATGGAGCAGCATTCACACCATATCCAATATTATCTATCGTAACATCAGTTACAATCATAGTACGAATTGTAACAGCAGCACCAACTCCACCACCTCCAGTAATAGTTACTGTTGGCGGAACGGTATAACCATATCCAGGATTTGTAATAATAAATCCCTCAAGATTATTTGGTGAATCTGGATTGATTGAAGTAAATGTTCCTTGTGCTCCTGTTCCAATACCACCAACTGGATTGAATGTAATTGTTGGTGCTCCAGAATAATTAGAACCACCTGATACTTGAATACCTAAATCACTAATTCCAAGTCCAACTGTAGCATCAAATCCAGATACTGAAGGTGAATTTGAAATTGATGGTGACTCAGTATAACCAATTCCAGATGAAGTTACAGTAAATGTAACAATACCTAAAGTTGCTTTAGCAAGTCCTGTGTTTGAACCAACTTGTGGTCCATCAACTGTTAAAATTGGTGGAGTGGTATATCCAAGTCCAGAATTTGATATAGTAAATCCTAGATGTGAATTTGGTAAACAGAATGTTGTATTTGTTGCTGCAGCATCACCAGCACTAAAAACAATTGGTGGAGTTTCACCTGGTGTATATCCATATCCAGGATTTGTGATACGAACATCAGTTACAAAAATATCTGTAACTTCTGCTGTAGCAGAACCACTACTAAATTCAATTGAAGGAATTGATGTATATCCCTTTCCATTACTTGTAAGAGTTACATTAGAAATTCCATATCCAACTCTTGCTGTTGCTTGTGTACCACTTGTTGGTGCATAAATTGTAACAGTTGGAACAATTGAAGTGACAAATCCAACAGAATTTAAATATACATTTCCAATTTTTGTAGTCTCAACAGTTCCTATAGCAGTACTTCCAACTCCAACATTTGGAATTGGATTTCCTTCTATAGTTGGTGATTCAAAAGTAAATGTTGGAAATGAGATATATCCAGATCCAGCATTTGTAAGAGTCACATTAGTAACTCTAGAATTTTCTAAAGCACTAGGTGTAATAACATTATCAAATATAATACTTTGATAAGTTTCAATACCAACTAAACTTCCAGAAGTTGTAAAAGTACCATCTAATGATGCAATAATAGGTAATGTTGCTTCTGGAATGATTTCAATATCAGCAAAAGCATCAGTTCCAATACCTGTAGTTGAAACTAATCTTTTATTTGTATATGTTCCTGGGGAATAATTTGTACCAGATTGTAATTCAGTAACAGAACTACTTTCATTTAAAACTAATTGTCCTGTGGATGTGACCTGAACATTATATCTCGCACTTCTAAAAGTATCAGTATCAAAACTATCAACAACAACCGAGTTTTTTGTTGTTGTTGTCGTGATTCCGCTTACAGTTCTTGTAAATCCTTCAACGACAATATCATTAACAGTTAAAGTTCCAGATGCATTAATATTACCAACAACATCCAATTCTGCTTGTGGATTTGTGGTTCCAATACCAAGACGATTTGTTGATGGATTATAAGAAAGAGTATCAGTATCTAGATAGATACTTTGATTTCCTTCATTTTCAGGAACAAAGGTCAAATAATATAAATTATCAGTTGATGATACATTAAAAGTTGTTACTGATGTCGCAGTACCAGCAGCAATTTCTTCTGGATTGCCCCAAGTAATTGGACTTGATGATCCATTTGAAAGTATAACTTGCCCTATTGTTCCTGGAGAATTATTAGAATCATATATTCTACCAGTTCCAGTTAGACGAATATCACCAACAACATCCAATTCTGCTTGTGGATTTGTGGTTCCAATACCAATATTTGTTGCTTCTACTCTATTTACATAAAGAACTTCATTATCAATTGTTGAAAGTGTAGAAACACCAGATACATATGAATTCGTTGCAGTAACAAATCCAACATCAATTGTTTGAGATTCAATATGATTAATTGTTGCTGCACTAGAAACATTAATATCTGTAGCAGTAATAAATCCAACTGTTGTAACTCCAACAACTTCTAAATGAAGTGTGGTTGTAATACCAGTTACACCTAATTGATTTATTGTTGCTATTCCTATTACATTTAAATCATCAAAATTATTTGGTGAGTTCGCAATTGCATTTTCAATTACAGATAAAGTAACAGAATCAAGTGAAGCAATATTTTTGAGTTGTCTTGATGCACTAATAACTTCGTTTGATCCTATTCTATAAGATCCAGAAGTTGTAATTCCTGTTGCATTAATATTAGTTGCATTAAGTTGTGGAGTTGATAAAATATTTGATGTTAAAACTCCAGTAACATTTACAGTACCTAAAACATCCAATGTTGCTTGTGGATCTGTGGTTCCAATTCCAACACCACCACTACCAACATTAAAAATTAAACCATCTTCATCAATTTCAAAATTTCCTACAGTAAATGTATTTGCGTTTAAATCTCCAGTGGTTAAAATACCACTAATGATTACATTACCCTGAACATCTAATTTTTGTCTTGGTAATGCACTTCCAAGACCAACTCTTTGAGTTGAAGCATCATAAAATAAATCATTTGATCCTTGTATAAATCCATTAGATCCTTTATATTGAATATTTCCTACATTTCCATTTGCTGTTACATCAGTAACTGCAATTTCAATATCAACCGAACTTGATCCAGCACCAACCCAAGATGCTGGATTTGTAACTGTAACTCCAGATCCAATGAAGTTAATATCGGTAACTTGGTTTACAGAACCAACAACAACTCCCTCATCACGAACTGTAATTGATCCTGGATTTACAGTACCACCAACAAGAATATCAGATTGTTTCGTCCAATAACGGTGTCCAGAACCATCAGATGCAACAAAGTATAAGTTAGTTACATCACCAGTAAAAGGATTTGCAGTAACAGAAGACGGACCAATTATAGGATCACCAAGATCTGGTTCTGCTTGGTCCAATCCAAGAAATTCATATCTATCAGAAGTGATTCCACTCTGATCTCTTCTTTTAACTCTTTTACTTAAAAAACTTGGATTTGGATTGACCATTTTGCTTAAATTATATCTTTATATATTATTGATTAGAAGTTTCAAGAATGCTAGTTAGAAACTTTAAATCACTAGCACTACTTCCATTAATACTAATAAAATCACCAGTCTCAAGAACCAGTTTTCCGGGAAGAAGATTTACTGTATCATTTGCTGGAATAGCAAAATCTTTTACAATTTCTGTAGTAACTGTTCCAATACCAGATTCTTCTCTATTATGATAGAAACTAATGCTTTGTGTACTAGATCCAACATTAGTGCATTGTGCAAGTAGAAAAACTCCAACAAATCCAACAGGTGCTCTGTATATTTCTTCAGTTGTTATACCAACAACTTTATATTCGGTTTTAAATGTATTAACCGCTGCTGCTGCAACTGCCATTTAATTGTCCTCCTTATTCTGCAAGTGCTAAGATGAATGGGGTCATAGTTGTGAATAGTGCTTTAGTGAAATCACGACCAGAAATTTGACCTGTAGCCTGATTAATTACTACACCATCACCAATTCTAAAATTACCTGCCTGATCTGTACTTGTGTAAACTACAATACCACCATCAGTTTGAACAACTTCATTTTCAGGAATCACAACACCACCGAGAGCAGGTTTCGCTTTGTTAATATCATTACCAGAACCAACCCACTCAAATGAATGTGAAGATGTAATTTGAAGACTTACACGAGTAAAGTATACGGTTGTTCCTGCACTAACTGTATTATTTAGAGTCTGTAAGAAAGTAACCGTAGAAATTCCAGAAGATGGTAAAGTTGCACTATCAACTTTATAATAAATTGGCTGCATACTTGTTACAGTTGCTGCAGCACCAACTCCAACAGGTGGTGGATCAATAGACACTGTTGGTGGATTTAAATATTGTGTTCCTGAATTTACAATATTAATTGTTGTAACTCTACCAAAAGCATCAATTGTAGAACTTGCTTGTGCAGTAATTCCATTCTCACCTTCAGGTGCTGAAATAGTTACTCTTGGTGCAGATACATAACCAGATCCACCATTAGTAACTTCAATTGTATCTACAAAGTTATAAAGTTCACCAAAGTAACAAACCTGACCATCATAAGGACGAATTGATCCAACACCAGAAATCGCCATTACATTATCACCTTGAGTTACATCCGTAACTGCAACTCCTGTATATCTGTAGATAGATTTAGAAGCAGCATCACCAACGCCATTTGCAACAAGTCCTAATCGTCCAAAAGAACTGTTGGAGTTAGTAATATCACATTGACCACCAGAACCTGTAAAGATTGCAATATCATCACAAATTGTGAAGATAGAAACTAATTGTGAATAAGCACCATTGGTGATTGAAACACCAATACCACCTTGATTATACTGTGTATAAGAGTCAACACTCATTGTACCAGTCACACCAATATCATCTTGATCTCCTGGTTCTGCCTCAAATCCATCAACTTTCATTCCAATTGATTTTGGAACAAAGTTCGTGCAGTTTCTAATATAAGGACCTTGTGTGATTGGGCCAACACCAGGAGAGTATGGTGGGAATACAACACCACCACTTTCATAAGTATGTGGAATTGTAGAAGGTCCAACATTCACAACAAAAGTAGTTCCTGAACCAATCACTTCAGTCACTCTAAATTCATAACCAAGATTTCCTGTTGGATATAATGTTGTTGTTCCTGCTCCACTCGTACAAGAAAACTCAAGATCGTGAAGTTTTACAAATTGACCGACCTTTACAACAGCACCTGGAGCAGTAATAGTTGTAATACCTGTTGTATTATCATAAGAAGCAGTTGTAACACCAATAGCACGATTTACAACATAACCACCACCAACATAATTATGAGAAATTGTAGAAATACCAGTATTAATTGTGAATGATTGACTTGTGGTGGAAACTCCAATTACATCAAACAAATATCCATATTTTCCTGATGGATATTTTTGAGTTCCAATTGATCCACCAGAAGTACAATCAAATAATAAATCTCTTACTTCAACAATATCACCTTCTTTTACAGAAAGTGTTGGTGCAATAATCGTTGTTTCTCCAGAAACATTATCATAAACCGCACTTGTAACTCCAACAATAGTTGTATATCCAATACCAGAATTTCCGGGGAATGTTGTAGTAATTCCAGAAGTTTCTCCATATCCAACAATTGTAGTCACAACACCAATGCAAGAACGAAGTGCTGATACAACATTCGCACATCCATTAACTGCATTATTATATCCAGTATCTGGATCAGGTTGCATTCCAAGATCTTTAACTTGTGTATAAGTATTTTGGAAATTGGTATATTTTTGTACAGTTCCACCAGAAACATATGTATGTGGTAGTGTGGACTGTCCAACAACAACTTCAATTGTATTTGGCCCAACAACAGAATTTACATTAAAGATAAATCCAAGATTTCCACTTGGATATGTTACAATTCCTGGACCAGAAGGACAAGTAAATCCAAGACCTACAATCTTGACTGCATCATTTTTTGAGAGACCGTGATTATTTGCAGTAATTGTTGTAAGTCCAGTTGTATTATCATAAGTAGCATTCACAACTGTAGTTCCAACTCCAACTGGATAAGATCCCCAAGTAGAATTGTTAATAATAGATCTTGCAATCCCAAATGAATAATCAAGTGTCGCAACGGTTTGTTCTACTTCTCCAGGATTTTTAAGTATTTGTGGAATAAGATTCCAATTCTCATCATAATATGATTTACCAGCAGCAACACATCTTGAGTTTCCACCTCTGGTAATATCGTGAATCACACACTTCCATACATCTTTTACATCATCAGAACAATCATCACTTTCAAGAGTTACACCATAAACAGTAGTAATACCTGCAGCATTATTGAAATCATCAAGAATACTTGTTACAACTCCAGCAAGAGTTTCAATACGATCAATTGTATCAGTACATCCACCACTTACAAGAATTGGAGAGTAACTACTCGTGTCTTGAACAAGTGAAGTATATGTTGTTCCACCATAAGAAATATTATTAATAACATAAGTTACAATACCAACTGCGTGATTGATTGCTGCAATTGTAGCATCTTTTACACTATAACTTCGATTTCCATCAGCACCAGTACTAATTCCAGTAATATGAAGAAGTGCTCCTCCATCATCATAATAAGATAAACCAGCACCAATAACTTTCTTATTACTACCTGCTTTTAAGTCATAAGAAATTGAACGAAGAATATCTTTAATATCATCGGTACAATTAACTGGATCTGTTGCAATACCAGAAGCATTAACAACTGTAAATTCTGGATTCTTATAATCTGTTGAAGTTAAAAATCCAATAGTTTCTCCTGCAATAAAATCAATATTCAAATCAATCAATCTTGCTGCATCTTGTTCACGATGGTTTCCTGCAAATCCACTAAATCCACTTGTTAAAAATCCTACAGATTCTTTTGCGATATAATCAAGATTATAACGAATCATTCTTGCAGCATCAAAATATCTATCAGTTGATACACCAAGTAATGGTTGAAGTGCGATAATTGCCGCACCATCAGTCATATCATCGCCACTTACAAAACTTAAATCTGTAACGTGGCAACTATTATTAACGTGAAATAAATCACGATTTAAATACTTTGGAGTTACAACACAGTTACGAAGTTCTGTTCCTTCAACTGATACTCTTTCTGAAAGTTGAATTGGGTTATTTTCTACATAAACTCCAGGATAAACTTTAATTGTATCTCCAGGGAAAGCAATTGCTGCTGCTGCTTTAATTGTTCTCTTTGGATGATTTTCAGAAAGTCCTGTATTAGTATCGGAACCAGTTTGAGAAACAAAAATTGTTTTCCCAATTGGTTTATAGGATTTTACTTCTACAACACCCTTTCCATTTGTAGGAGATAAATCTATACCAATTCCAGCAGTAATTTGAGTTACAATTCCAGATAAGTTAATACCAGAACCAATAAATTCTGTTGCAGTTATATTACCATTACTAGCAGATATATTACCATTACTAATAGTTACATTAGTTGTAGCAGAACCAATTGTTGCAATTCCAGAAACTTCTAATTGAGTAACAGAAGCAATACCACCAATAACATTTGTAGCAGTAGAAGCAATTCCAGTAATATTAATATTATAAGTTCCAGGAAGTATATCTCTTGCAGTAGATGCAATACCAACAAATTCTGTTGCTGTGATTACACCAGTGATATTTGCATCACCAACAACATCTAATGATACTTGTGGATTTGTTTTACCAATACCAAGATTTTGCTTTGATGGATTGTATGATAATCCATCTTCATTAACTTTTAGATCGGCAACACCTGATTCACCATATTGTGAAGTAAATACAATCTTATAATTATCATCAGTAGATGTAGTTGTAACACCAACATTTAAAAGTGAAGATGCTATTTTCCAAGTTGCAGGACCAGTAGATCCACTGGAAACAAGGACATTACCATCTCTTCCTGGAGTTATATAATTTATATTTGTAAGAGTAACATCAATACTTTCTGTACCAAATAATAATGTATGTCCTGGATTGATACCAACACTTCCAACACCAACAGATGTAATTACAGTATTAGATGCAAGTCTTCCACCAACTCCATCATCAATTAAGTCACCAACTATAATATCACTTGTATCAATACCAACAAAATTTGCATTTGCTGCATTTATAGTTGCTGATCTTGATGCATAAACTAAAGGTGCCGTAGGCGCATAAATTTTACCTTCAAAACCAAGATCTCCAATAATATCTACATCATATCTTGCTTGATCTGTTCCAAGACCAAGATAATTTGTTGTTGGGTCAATAAACAAAGATGTAGTAGTAAGACTAACACTAGTAGATCCAATTCCAGTAGCAAATGTTGGGTAATATTTGTTTTCTTCTGTTGATAATGTAGTGATTCTGACATTTACTGCTGTACTGGCGACACCAACAAGATCACCAACGAAAGAATTTGCAGTAATAATACCAGATGAAATGCTTACATCATTTCCAATTGATAATGAATTATTATTTCCGTCAAGGACAATTGCATCATTTGCAATTGATAATGAATTATTATTTCCGTCAAGGACAATTGCATCATTTGCAATTGATAATGAATTATTATTTCCGTCAAGGACAATTGCATCATTTGAAATTGATAATGAATTGTCGCTCCCATCAAGGACAATTGCATCATTTCCAATTGAGATATTAGAATTATCACCATCAATTGTAATATCATTTGCACCAAAAGTAGCAACTCCAGTTACTCTTAAATCTCCATCAACAGTTAATTCTGTATTACCAAGTCCTATTGCTACATTAGAAATTTTTGCGGAAGATGAAGTTAATACTCCTGAAATGTACGAATCTCCCTCAACATATAATCTATAACCTTGTGGATCATTTGTTCCTAATCCCAAATTACCTAAAGATGGAATTACAGAAACTTTGGAGGTATTAACATTAAGACTTTTAGTTCCTGTACCAGATACAAAAACTGGATAATTTACATCAGATGATCCAGTACTAGATACTTGAACATCACTTGGAAGTGATTTCCAAACAGGAGATTGATATTCTCCTCTTGAAAATAAAACTTGATTTTCATCACCAAAAGATAATTCTCGGGTAATATTAATATTAATAGAAGAAGATCCAAACAATAATGTATGTCCTGGACTTATTCCAATACTGGAAATACCTATAGTAAGTACTTTAGTATTTGCTGATAAAAGACCACCAGGACCATCATCAATTTTATCATTTATTCTAAAAAGACTTGTATTTACTCCACTAATAAAACTTGGAGTAGATGCACTGATTGTGCCTGTAGTAGAATATGATCCAGTTTCATCCGTTACAAGTAATTTACCTGTAAGTGCAACATCCCCTTTTACATCTAAATTATATTCTGGTACTGCTGTTTGAATACCAACCTTTTGGCTTTCAGCAAAAATTAAATTATCTGCAACTTCTAATCCGTGTTTTACAACAAACGGTTTCTTGGTACTCATCTTTCTCCTTTAGGGTTTCACTATCCACCCTTTTATATTTTTATTTATAATTTTATATGCTATAATAAAAAATTTGATTGACTAATGAGAATGATCCATTATTTGCAGATACACGAAGATCATTCCAATCATTATCTACACCATCTTCCATTTCAAGAATTCCTGATTCAATTCTCAAAGATCCTGTTGTTGATTGTAAAATATAAGTTGAACCTGGATATATAACTTCAGTGAAAACTCTACTATCTGGACCAAAAGTTAGATTAGATGGATTATTAACATTACCACTTTGTAACTGAAATACTATTTCATTATCAAAAGGCGAATCTCTAGTAATCGTAAATGTCACATTAATTGGTTGAGGTGGTGGTGCATCTCTTGTAGTTAATACCCAATCAGCAGAGGTGTTTCCAATAATCATATTTGTAGATACCGAAGTACTGTAAGATCCAGAAGAAGTTAATCTTAACCTAATTTTATCATTATTTACAACTTCTATTGGAGAATCTGTAAAACTTTTAACAACAGAACCACTTCTTTCAACTTCATAACTTGCATTTGAATTTGATAATGTGACTGGAAGATCTGAATTTAAACTTAATCCACTAATTGTTATTTGATTACTATCGTAATTAGTATTTAACTGTCGGTTTGATTGATTATCAAAGTCTGTTGGAGTGAAAGTAATATTAATATTTTCTACTTCTGTATCAACTCTCCAAGTTTCACTATAAGTTCCCAATTCAATCGTAATATTTGTAGTAGTATCAAAAGTTTCTGGCGTTGTGAAACTTAATTTAATCTTATCATCATTAGATACACTAAAAGATGTTCCCTCATTTACATTATTAACTATAATATTTCCAGAGTTTGAAATAATATTTGCATCAAAAGAGTATCCAGATTCTAATCCAGATACTGTAATTTCATTACTTTCAGTTAATGTGCTTGTTGTAGTTTCAATACCTACGAAATTAAAATTAATTGGTGTTTCATCTATTGATCTAGTTTGTACAATCCAATCTTGTTCTGATCTCCCAACACTTACATTTGTTGTATATGTTTTAGAGAAATCACTTTTTAATGTATTAGGTGCAACAATTGATAAATTAATTGATTGATTATTTTTAACCAAATCATTTACTATATTAAATCCTAATCCAGGTTGAAAACGATTGTTTGGATTTGAGTATTCATCAAATGATGCTTCATTTTTTTTATTATTATCAAAAGTTACTGTTTGTCCGTTATCAAAAACATTAGATATTAATGAAAAAGAAGATCCAATACTTACACGAACGGGAAGTGGTGATTTTATTCCTGTAATTTTTGCATATCCTGCACGATATTCTTGTCCTGGATCTACATCATATAAATCTACCCAATCAAAAGGATCTGGTAGTTCAACTATAAAACCACGATATGCATACTCTGAGGCATTTCCGTATCCACCAAGTATAGGCATCTCTTATCTTATGTGTAGGTTGATTGTGATGCAAGAACCGTAAATGTAGAATCTGCGGTTTTAATAATTACATATGTATAACTATCTATACTGTTTGAAGAACCAAAAGTTGGAGCAAATCCACCATACCATCTTGGAGTAATTTCATTTCCATCAATTTCAACAACATCATTATAATATCCAGTTTCACCATTTGTTGCAAGAAATGCAACTGTAATTGAATCTCCAATTTCCAATAAATCATTTAATGTAGTACCATCAGAGTATCCAGTAAAATTCAAAGTCCAATCTGTAGAAACAGGAGCAGTATAGTAATAAACATTATTATCACCCAAGTAAATATCAATATCAATTGGATTTCCATCTTCATCAAGTGAAGGCCAATCGTCTGTTACAATAGTTGCCTTTTCAATAATTTCAGTAACATTTAGTAGTCCATCAATATAAGTTTTTCCTTGTATCTTTAGTCTAACATCAGAAGAAACAATACTAGTACCAATACCAACATTATTTAAATAATATGCAGTATTGATTCCACTAGATCCAATAAATGGATTAACTTCAGTCCAAATTGAATCTAGATTTGATAAATTACTACCATCACCATAAAAAGTTCCCGCCCAAACACCTACATAATGTCCATCTGAATTTTGAATAGGTCCAAATTTTCTCCAAGCATTACTGGATGTATAGACCCATCCTAAATGTCCACCATCATTTGGTTGTGAGAAATATTCAACATCTCCAGCATTACCAGAAATTGTTGGAGTTGAAATTCCAACTGTATACTTTCTAGATACAATTGCATTTCCTTGTAGATATAAAGAATTGCCTTCAATACCTTTATCAGAATTTGATGTAATTTTATTATTAAAAACTACTGGCCCATTAAATTCAGAAACATTATTTGATCCTCTTCCACCTTCAACTTTAAGTGAACGAGTTACATTTAAATTATCAGTATTTGTAACATTAATAGAAGCACCAGTTTCTAAAAGAACTTCTTCACCACGAACAGATGGAATTGGTGCATCAAAGACATCTTCTTGACCTGTCGCAGAACTTACTCTCTTATTTCCAATATAAAAATCACCATCATTATTCATTCCAGTGTAAACATTGATGCCACCATCAACTTTAAATGATTGTGATAATAATTCTTCTTGTTCTGTAATTTGACGATCTTGACGATCTGGGAAAGCATTAGAGTAGTTTCCTGGACCAAATCCAACATACTCAAAAGTATGACCTGAAGCACGAAGAATAGAATGTCTACGAAGTTCAATTGGATATGGATGAACTTTTTTAACAATAGATCCAGAAGTATGTGATGTACTACGAGTTCCTAATAATCCCCTGAATACCGTAACTGGATTTCCATCAACAGTTTCACCAATTCTTATAATTTCATCATCTATCTGTAGATAATCACCAATTTTAAGTCCAGTATTATTAATATTTGTAATTGATACTGCTATTCCTGTAGTTGTAATATCAACAGAAGTTGTTACTGTAATACCTCCATATTGAGTAATTATTCTACCTTCTTCTCTTCCCGTATTATTTCCACCTTTAGAAGTATAACCTGTTGGGAATACATAGACGAATCCACCTGGAATGTAAAATTGATCGTATGGACCAATGTTTATTTCAAAACTAAAGAGACTATTTACCTTTGTTATTATAAATTCGCCATTGAATATTGAAGCATTTGCCTCAGTAATTTTGACTTTTTCTAATACAGAAAATCCGTGTGGTGTTGATCCATTAAAAGTCACTACGCCAGTTGTAGAATTAAAACTAAATGTTGTTGGTTGATATACACTTCCCAATAAGTATGCGTAAGAATTTAATGTTGATGTTACACCAACTCCACTTGTTGATGGTGATGTAATTGAACTCGCAGAGATAACTTGTACAGATCTTGTACTAGCAATTCCACTAATTCTATAGAGATCATTATATTGTTTATAATTTTCTCCGTTTATTCTTGTAAGTTTAATAACCTCATTAGTATGATCGTAAATTGAAGAAACACTTACTGTTGCTGGTGTATAACCAGTTGTTGTCGCAACACCAACAACAGATAATGAATCGCCAACTTGATATGCACTACCACCATTCATTACCTCAATATCAGTGATTTCACCAGAAGCATTAATTTTGATTACAGCAGAAGCACCTTCTCCAGATCCTCCAGATAATTGTGCGTTATATAAAGTTTCTGTTCCAACGTTTGATCCATATCCACTACCTGCTGCAGTAATGGTTAAGTTAGTAATTGGATTTAATCCGTGATCTACATCTGTATAAAAAGTATGTGCTGTTCCTGCAGCATTACTTACAATATCAGTTAATCCAAATCCAATTTTTGTATCCCACAAGAACTCTTCTAATGTTTCTCTTGTAATACTATTTTGACTATCATTAATTGTAACCTGACCAATTGGATCTGATAATGCAAAACTATTTGATGGTTGTGGATCAGAAACTACATTATCACGATCAAGTTGTGGGTATAGATATTGAATTGGTTGTGAGAATCTTAAATTTTGGAATGGAGAAACTGTTGGAGTATTAGAAGCATTTACAACTGCGATATGATAAATACCATCTTGTTTTCCTTGAACATACTCTTGTATTTGTTCATTACGATATGTAATGTATGTTCCAGGAAGACCTTTACGATTAAAATATGGAAGTGAAGTATTTCTAACTGAAGTATTATCTAAAAATGAACCTGGATCTGTTGAAAGTGAATAAGAGAATTCTCTACGACTTGGAATATCTGTAATAGTATATGTACCATTAAATCCAGAAGTTGAAAGTCCTGTTGGATTATTAGAACTTAAAACATTTATAATCTCAACTTGTGATCCTACAGATAAGTGATGTGGAAGTTCTGTTTGAATTGTTGCAGTAGAGGAACTCCAAGAAGCGTTTGATATAAAACGAGTATGACGAAGTTGATCTGAAGTTGTTAATGTTTTTGTTGTATTATCTGGACTATATTGATATTGAATTTCAGTTGCACTTGCAGGAATTGAAGTTGAGTACTGAATAATATAACCATCTAATGGTGGTCTTGCTTTAATTGATGTATCTCTTGGAATTACATAACGGAATTTATAAATTGTATCTTCTAAATTACGATTATCTGGATTTCTTGTGAAATATGTACGAGGACTTACACTAATTCCAGAGGATGTAATAGTATTATAAATTTCACTTCCCTGATTTGTTGTAACATACCACTGATTTTCTGTAGAATCCCATTGTATTGGATGTCCGATATCTCCAGATTTTTTATCCGAAACACGACTAATAATTTTTAAGTTTGCACTGGTTGTGTTATATAAAGTTATTGCAGAAGATGATAGATTTCCGTTTTCTGCATCATTTAATGAGGATGCAATTTTGATTTCAGTACTTCCAATTCCTGCAGTTTGATTTGTAATTGCATAATAAACAACACCAAGATCTAAACCACCTGGAATTTCTCCAGTATCACTCATTACACGAATCGTTTCACCATTTAATATATCGTGTGGCTGAGTTAATTGAATTACATTATTTGAAATTACATTCGTAAGTCCATTAGATTCTTTTGCAACATTATATTCTTTTTGATATGTAATTTCATCATTACCATTCATTACAATTGTTGCATCATATGCAGTAGAAATTCCACCACTTGTAAGTGATACGTGCAATTGATCACTTTGTTTTGCACCAATTCTAAATCCATCAATCACATTTGATGGTGAAGAATTTTCATTATTTTGATTATAAAGATAAAGTCTTGAACTATTTCCGACACTAACAGTTTTATCAATATCAATTGCATCAAATTCAATAGTTACATCAGAAGAATTTACTTCTTTTGGCGGAATGATATGACTAATATAACCTAAATCATCACGAATGAATTTATCTTCTCTATATCCTTTTGATACAAGTGACTTTGCACCAAAGTTTGAATTGGAGTTTGTGATAGACATATCACCACCACTTTCAGCAACGAAATGTTCTGCAAATCCAATCGCAAAGATTGAAACGCACTGAATAAATGCATTATTACTTGCTTTAATATGATAAGACTCATAAGAAGGTTTGTATCTTGCTAATGAATCTGAATAGATATTTGCTACATTTGTTGATTCAACATATTTTCCTGTTGTTGGATCATATTTTACAAATGCATTATTATCTTTTTGTAGTGAAATTCCTGTGAATTGAGCTACAACCATACTCTTGAATCCATTCACAGAATTTCCATCTGCATGTAAACCACAGAGTCCATAAACAGATCTTAAAGAGCAGTTAAAGATATATGGTGAAGCAGAAGTTACAGTATCAACAACAATGTTAAGTGTTCCTTCAGAACCACTTAATGCAAGTGTTGGTGCTGATGAAACATTATACTTAATGACAGTTGAACTTACAACTTCACTTACAACAAACTGTCCGTTATATCCACCTGCAGTAACACCATTAATACGAATTGGTGTATCAACATCAAGACCTTCTAACTCTTCTTGTAAAGTAACAGTAATTTCTGTTGTTGGAGTAACACTATCACCAGCAAAAATACTTGAAATACCAACTTCTGCACCACGAGATCCAACAATACGATATTCATCAATTTTAG